>Ga0056910_1000561_pt1 | contig 29329 bp, 21 predicted proteins | sample EBPBio232012_DNA_FD_55021 | JGI IMG/M metagenome (GOLD analysis project Ga0056910, IMG submission 55021) | Wastewater treatment Type I Accumulibacter community from EBPR Bioreactor in Madison, WI, USA - Reactor 1_1/23/2012_ DNA | ecosystem: Engineered > Bioreactor > EBPR > Anaerobic-Aerobic >... | reverse complement strand
TTGGCGGTGGTGCCGGTGGTGGTGACATTTTTGTCATAGCCTTCACCTTGTCCGGCAGTTACAGTCTTGTTGCGGTCAAAAGTACCGCCGTTGGCGGTGGTCCCGGTAGTAGTGACAGTTTTGTCGAAGCCTTCACCTTTACTATAGGTTACTGTCTTGTCTCGCTCGTAGCTGCCTCCGTTTGCAGTAGTTCCGTCTGTGCTAATTGTTTTGGTTAAACCCTCTCCTTTCTCATAAGACATTGAACGTTCGCGATCATAGGTGCCACCATTTTTTGTTTCGCCACTGTGCGAGTAGTTTCTTACCATTTTGCTTGAATCTAGAGTGTTGGCTTGAATTTGATTTTGAGTGCCGGTTCGCGTCGATTGTGCCTGATTTGCGCCGTTCATTCTTGCTTGTCCGCCTAGCGCGCCTTGTCCGCCGCCGAAGCGCTGTCTAAAAGAATTGATTTGGCCTTGAGAAATCTCGCCTCTTGAGAGTCTGTCTCTAAAGTTTTGGGCTCTAGAACCTAGTTCGCCGTTGAGATTGCCTCCGCGCCAGGATTGCAGATGAGAGCCGCCTTCTCTTCCCATGCCTTCATTTAGATTACCTTTTAGATTACTTCTGAGCGCGCCGCTCAAGCCGGCTGCTCCCGCTCCTGTTCCGCGCAGGCCAGCGGCCCTACCACCTCTACCGCCACCGCCACGACCGCCGCCGCCTCTCGCATCTGCTGAACAGTCTGAAAAAGTCATACCGATTGTCAGTGCCATAAGTAGATAGCTAGAAATCTGGCGGAAGTTCATATTGGTAAATCCTATATTTTGAGGGGATGATTTATAAACGTTGTTTTGAGTCAAAAAGTTCAAATTTTCTTGCAGAAATAATCTTAATTCTGAAGTGCTCTGGCTGTCATATTGTCCGAAATGCCCAACTAATTTGGTTTTCACTGTGTCCGCAGGCTTTTCCGGTGTCAAAAAAGTCCGCCTGGGGCATATAAATAGATGAAAGGCCCGCCAATTATTGGCTATAGCATCTGCGAACGCTTTAGTTGAGACCGATGACAGAAAAACAAGGCGACAAAGTCCTTCCCCAGCCTCAGAAAGATGAGCCCTCGACTCTAGGGCTTGTTTCTGAGTGGTTAGGTTTGAGCTCGCCGAGAACCAAAGATACGAGCAATAAGCCGCTCTTTGGTGTCGATGGCAAGGGAATCAAATCTGATGCTGTTGTGCAAGGCGATATAAACAATTGCTTCTTTATGGCTCCTTTGTCCAGCCTTGCTCAAGCCGATCCTCAGGTCATTCGAGAAAGCATCAAGCAGAATGGCGACGGCTCATACACAGTCACTTTTGCCGGTGCCAGAGACAAGCCTCAGCTTGTTCAGCCCTTGACTTTAGAAGAACAGCGCAAGTTCGCTCAGACCGGGCCCGGCGGCGTTTGGCCCGCTGTGATGGAAAAGGCATTTGGGCAGTATCTAAAGAACAATCCAGAGGAGCGCGAACGAATCTTGGGGCATTCAGCCGGCTGGTTCTTGGATAGTGCGCAAGAGTATGCAGACAGTGGTAAAGCCACCGAAGTGCTGAAGCTTCTCACTGGATATATGCCTGGTGGCATAAAGTTGAAAGACTCTCATAATGTAGACGGCGTACAGAGGCTACTGCAGGACAACTTCAAGGATGGCAAAGCCCTACCGGTGGTGGCAGGAATTGCGGCAGGGAATGAGTCAGCTCTGTCTAAAGGGTTGCATCCTGAGCATGATTACAGCGTGCTCGGATATGCTGATGGCATAGTGACTGTTCGCGACCCACGCGGTCGAACCGAACTAAATATCTCTGGTAAGCGTATGGAAAGTAAAGAAGGTGTCTTCAAGATGACAGTGCAAGATTTTGCAAAAGCTTTTGATGAGGTTTTGGTTGGCCGAAATAAGCCTGTCTTGGGCGGCAACGGTGCCCTCATAATGAAACCTCTAAGGTTGAAACCCTGAGTCAACTTGGTGCTCCTTCGATGAATTGAAATGTGGTTGAGAATTCGGGTTGAATGAGGACTCTGTGAAATTTATACTCTGTGGAATTTAAACTCAGTACAATTTAGAGCTCAGCTCAATCTAAAACTCGGCGCAATCTAAAGACCAGTGCAATTGATAACTCAGTGATGAAAGTTTGAATTTTGGGAAACTATGATACCGGACCGCAATAAGTTCACTCCAGCCGAACTAAAGATAATCGATAAATATCGCACTCCCAGGCAGGTGCAGCAGTACCTGCGCACCCTTGCCTATAACCGCGCTAGTACCATCTATTCATTTCGTGAAGTGGTGCGGCACAAGACGGCACATTGTCTAGAAGGTGCACTTGCCGCTGCTGCTATTCTTGAGCAGCATGGCTATCCGCCCCTATTGATGAGTCTTGAGTCGGTGGATAACTTAGACCACGTGCTATTTGTTTTTAAGGCCGACACAGGTTGGGGCGCTGTCGGGCGCTCACGTGATACAGGGTTGCATGGCAGGCGTCCAGTATTTAGAAGCGCGCGCGATCTCGCGCTCAGCTATTTTGACCCCTATGTCGACTATACCGGTCGTATCACCGCCTATGGTATCGTCAATCTAAATGACCTTTCTCGCTGCAATTGGCGATTTTCAGATTCAAAGCTTTCTCGGGTGGAGAATTATTTGATTGAATGCGAGCATACAGACATCGTTTCGTCTGAGCGGCGCTATCAGAAACTGTTGAAGAAATTTACCGAATTCAAAGCTAAGTATCCAAATAGGCAAGTTACTTATTTCGATAATCGTGATACTTGGATGTGAGAATTGCCAAATAAAAAGCCGCCCCGTTAAGGACGGCAATTTAACCGAAGCTTTTGCTCCGCTTTGATCCTGCCCGGTAGGATTCGAACCTACGACCTCATGGTTCGTAGCCATGATATTTGCGAGTTTATTGAGTTTTCGGATTTTTCGCCTGAGTGCTCAAAAGTATAGCCTAGCAAGGGATTGTGGTTATTTGGAGCTTCTTGGCAGGCTGGGAAAGTTTAGCAAATTATGCGAAAATTCATGCGGAATACATGCGGAAAATTTCAAGATGCAAAAACGCTTCCCATTTGCCGAATCTAAACTAAAGGGATTACAGGGCGAGCCTGGACAAAAACAGACCTGGTTTTTTGACGAGAAAGTTGAAGGGCTTGCTCTGGTTGTGACCGGCGGTGGCGCTAAGGTCTTTTACTATAAGAAATGGACCGGGGACGGCAAGATCGAGAAGAAGCTAGGGAGGTTTGACCCGGATGCTAGACAGCAAGCCGATTTCAAGGCAGATCCGACTATTGCTCTCTACAAGAACGCCACGCTGGGGTTAGAAGATGCTAGACAATTGGCAAGGGCTGTAACCAGCGAGCTATCGTCCGGGCGCAACCCGTGGCAGCAGCGGGAGCGGTACGCGCCCAAGGCACTAACCGTTGCTGAGATGTTCGATATATACGTCAGAGACCATCTCGAAGGCAAACGAAAGAGAGTGGCGGAGGCAAAAGCGGAATTTGAAAGAGACTGCTTAGAACGATTCGGAGACCTCGCATTAGCCGACATTGATGGGGCGACTGCGAGGGCATGGCACAAAAAGCTAACAATCGACAAAGGTCCGTACACTGCAAACAGACGGATACAACTAATGCGAGCGCTCTACAACAAAGCGGTCAAATGGCAACTTTATGAGGGCACTAACCCTTTCGCCAACGTAGCCCTGAACCCCGAGAAGGAACGCCAAAATACAATTACTGAGAAGCAGCTTGCCGACCTGTGGAACGCCCTTGAATCGAGCGGCAACAGTCTTGTAAGAGATTGGGGGCGACTGCTTTTGTTGACCGGTGCAAGAAAATCCGAATTGTGTCGGATGCGATGGGATTGCCTAGACTTGAACGCCGGACGTTGGCTTATCGAGGACACCAAGAATGGCGAAGCGAGGACCGTCGCATTAGGTGACATCGAAGTGGAAATACTCAAGGAGCGGGCTAAGAGTATCGAGTCGCCTTGGGTCTTTCCTTCATCAAATGGCAAACCACTCAAAGACCCTAAGAAGGGTTGGAGTACTGTCAGACTTGCGGCTGGAGTTCCTGACTTCACAATTCACGACGCTAGACGGCAACTTGGGACAATGCTTGCGAGGTCAGGCGCAGATTTAAAAGTGGTGCAGAAGGCGCTAGGGCACAAAGACATCAAAACGACGATGAAACACTACAGGGTCGCGAGCGAAGATGACCAGCGCGAAGCGAAAACCGCAGCGAGGGGCGCGTTTCTAAGTATTGCCGAAGCCACTAAGGGCGGTGCAGGAGAGCGGATTGAGTAGCCGTGATTCCAGCTAACCAAATCTTTACAATGAGCTCGTATATGAGCCAGGTGAGGCGATGGTAGGAAGTGTATATAAAATTTGGGTTGCGCTAGTTTCGCCACCCATGCAACGCAACGGATAGTATGTCCTTTGCGTTGCTTTCTGGGTTTGTGAGACCAACTGTGAATATGACAAAAACCCGCATGGTATCTGGGGTGTGGTGGTTGTTCTTTTGTGTTTTCCTTAGTTTCCGCGATTTAATCTGCATTTTCCTAGAAATTTTCGACCCTTACGGCTACGCTGAGTTCAATCGAAGTCGCAGAAAAACCCATATGCAAATACAGCCCATATACAAGTTGGGCTCTAATGCTTTGCGATGGAGACGGAAGAGAAAAGGAGAAACAGAATGAACGAACATCAAGCATCTAGGAATACACAGCAGAGATATGAGCGTACGGCAGCGGCGAACTACGTAGGACTTAAACCAAGGACGTTAGCCATTTGGGCAAGCAAGACGTTCAGAAAGAAGAACAATGGCAGAACACCAATACCGTTCTATAAAATCGGTAGCCGTGTCTTTTACATACAAGCCGACCTCGATGAGTACCTAAGTCGGTGTAGGGTCAGTTAGTCAGTAGTTAGATAGCCACAAAGAGAAAACTGCAGATTGCCCGCCACTACCCGTGGCGGCACCTTGCGCTGGAGAAACACATTACAAACAGGCACCGGTGTTACAGCACCAGTGCCTTTCTTGGAGGTCTAAAAATGTACGAACAACTAGATAATAACACGAACAAAGTCGACAGCACAATCTCGGTATACACGGATGAAGCAAAACCACTTAATTTGCTTTCCGAGGTTGAGGGAAACAGCCAAGAATCCCCACAGGATGACTTTTCACCTTATTCTGGCTCTTTTGCGGGTGACGTTGATTATTCGTTTCTCGACTCAGAACACCTGACCCTTAATCCTCGTTTCCTTCCGAGTTGGCTTAAGGACTACTGCATAGCATTAGCCGATAATCTGCTTGTGCCGGTCGCTCTACCAACCCAATACGTTTTAGCTATTCTGTCTACAGCGCTTGCAGATAAGGCTATGGTGGAAGGACGGACGACTCAGCACCAAGTACCGCCGATCTTTTGGGCACTCACGGCGCTAGAACCAGGTGGCGGGAAAAGTCCAACAGTAAAAGCCCTACGCAAGCCAATAGAGTTATACCAAGCGCGTAAGAATAGAGAGACGAAGGCTTCGCGCTTGAGGAGTCAAATGGAGGCGAAGGCAGCGGAGTCAAAGTTAAAGAAGATAACAGAACAGCCGAGTGAAACTGAGACTAACGATACCGAGCTATTAGAGATAGAAAGAGCACGACGCGGCATTATACCAGCGCTATCTATGTACTTAGACAGCAGCACAACAGAAGGGCTCAAGAAGCAGCTGCAAGAACAAGGCGGCAAGGTCGCTATTCTTACAGATGAAGGCGGCGTTTTCGACATCATAAGCGGGCTCTACAGTGGTGGACAGTCTGACATCGATATATTACTCCAAGGCTATGACGGCGCCATCGTAAGGACCGCCAGAGCCGGTGAGGGTGCCATCGAAGTAGCGGCACATATTCCCATGGGTATTACAGTGCAACCGGAGACGTTAAAGGCGCTCGGGTCAAAGAACGGTGCAAAGAGCACGTTCAAGGGAAGGGGGCTGTATGGTCGTTTCTTTTGGTGTCTGCCCACCTCGACAGTGGGCACTAGGGCGGGTCAAGAGTCGAAACCAATCAGCGCCGATATAGAGCGAGTTTACCTCGAAAACATGAACAGGCTGCTTGAACTCCCGCTGGAGCATGAGGATACGGTTGAGGGGGCTATGACAAAGGCGGTGCTTAAACTGTCCGATGCAGCAAGAAGCGAATATGTCAGATTCTGGGACAATATTGAGGAGAGGCACGGGCAACCCAGACCAGGGGACGCATGTGAGAGGGATTTGGCATTTATACAGGACTGGTCAACAAAGCTACAGTCCGCGGTGTTGAGAATTGCTGGGATTCTTCATTACGCCAAGCACTTTGAACAAGCGCCGAGAATAGAAATCAGCGAAGAGACTATGAAGGAGTCTATCGACTTTTGCCACCAGTCAATACCTCACGCAAAAGCAGCTTATACCTTGATGCTAGGAGAAAAGGGTGGTAATCAGAATAAAGAGGCGTCCACCCTGTATAGACTGCTTCTTTGTTCGCCTGGGATGACTCAGTTCGATAAAGAGCAGATAACAAGCATGATAAATAATATGGAAGACTCTCATTTGAAGGTTTCGAAAGGTGAGTTGAGTAGGGCCTTATCGACTCTTGAGACTCACAAAATACTTGCTAAGCGCAGATTGCAAACCGGTGGCAGACCAAAGGATGTATGGTTCGTCAATCCCTCCATTTACAGGGAACGCCCGAAATAAGGCGTAAAGCCCATGGGCTGGGCTTGTCTGGTCTTTTGTAAATTTGTAGAAAGTCTGGGAAAGTTGATTTGAGTTCAGGATAGCGCCTCAAAGAGACCGAATCTGCTCCAGAAGCCAGTCCTTTTACGCTGAGAACGGTTGGATGTCCTTTCGCTGCATTTTCGTTGCAATTAGGTCTCTAAGCGTTATTTACAGCGGAGGTCATGCTAAGCACTCTAGTTTGCCCTTTGAAAAGTTGCGCAAAAGTTGCCCGCTTGTTGTAAACCCGCTGCGCAATCCCCACCACTTGGCGTATATACGACTTTTCTTTATCAACAAAACACAGACAAGTTTTCTACAGGGGATATTCGGACAGGGTTTAAGTTTCAAGGCTTATCTACCAAAATTGGCTTCCCCTCCTACTTCTATATAACTAAATTTATTGAACTAACAAGAGTAGAAATGCTAAAGATGGCTCAGGCTGCCAAAAATATGATGGAAAGAAGTTGAAAAGGCGGTATTATAAGGACGTCTATTTGTTTTTTGTTCAGGGTTAGGCAGCGGTTATTTCCGCTGTCCAAGAGTGTTTTGCGAAAATTTTTGGAGGTCTATGACTAACATTCAAAAAGATAAACTCTTCGCTGATTATGTTTTGTATATTGACGAAAGCGGCAGCTCACACCCAAAGGACAGCTACCCGTATTTTTCGATGGGTGGAATTCTGTTGTACCACGAAGATAAGAAGCAAATTGATAGGCTAGTGTTTGATTTTAAGCAAAGATGGAGTATTGGCGGACCTCTTCACTCTCACGAAATTCGGCACAGAATCAACCACTTTGAGTGGCTTAAATCATCGAGCAGTGCTTCTGAATTCTATGAGGAGCTCAGTGAGCTTATTCGTGATGCGCCAGTAATTGTGGTCGGGTGTGTAGTCAATAAAGAAGGCTATTTTAGGCGCTATGAACAGCAATACCTAAGTGATATTTGGGATATGAGAAAGTCGGTTTTCGCAATAGTAATAGAACGGTCTGTAAAGGTGATCGATGTTTTGGGGGGCAGGCGCATGGCAGTAAGGTTTGAGCCCAGTACATCACGTTTTAATAACATGCTCGTAGAGATACACAGAGGCTTGGTCAGGGAAGGTATGCCCTTCGACAAAACCAATTCGTCGAAGCATAGACCTCTTTCACGAGAATGTCTAAAGGCAAGACTGGCAGATATACAACGAAGAGACAAGAGCAGCAATCTGATGCAACTCGCAGACTTATGCTTGTATCCGCTAGTTAGAAAGATCGATAACCCTGACGATAAAGCTTACAAGATATTACAATCTAAGCTAAGCGACAACGTAGAAAAAAACAGAGCCGATGAACTTGGGGTCAAGTATTTTTGCTTCTAGACAACAAAACCCGGTCGAATAACCGGGTTTGCCGCACCATAACGATGAAGGGCCTAAGCCACCCTCACCTTACATCATAGAGGAAAAGCTGTCAATTATTAGGTTTATGGCAGTTTTGGATGTCAGTAAACTCAAGCTCAGCGGAGCTCTCAAGGCTCTCTGAGGGTGCGATAAAGAGCGAAAAATTTGCGACAAGCTTGCAACTCCCATCTTCTTATGCACCCCATATCTGCAGGGCTCGGAGTAACAAACAACAACTGGTTTAGAAGCTGGAGGGGGGGGGAAGCGGAAACGGGCGTAACAGTAAGGGAATTGTGCGAGTGCTTGACCTGATAGCAGAAGACAGGGTACAAGGAAAGAAGGATTTTTGGGTGGTTTACGCTAGTCATTCCTGATTAAGTTGCTCCACCAACTGCGCAGAGTTAATCTTTCGCGATCCGCTCGAGGAACGTTGCTCTCGCTTCCTATTTCTATTTGGTTGCTTCTGGATGCCTGAGTCGTAATAGTTGGTTGGTTACTCTTCATGTTTAATTTACTGGTTTCCTCCAGCGGTGCATCTATTGCCGCTGGCTCATTGAGATCAGGGATCGCAGCTGAAGCTGCGATCCCGAGAAGCTCGGTCAGCATGAGTTCAAATTCAAGAGTAATGTCACGAGCTAGAGACAGCGCGTGCGCTATCTCGTGGAGAAGAACGCCCAGAAATCTCTGGCGATTGGAAAGTACTGACCGTTTGATAACAATTTCGGCGCCATTCCATATTCCATTTGCGTCAGTCTCATTGTGTTCACAAGAACGCATAGTTTCAGAAATTCGAACGTCTTGAACGATTGCTGGGCGACCGCCGATTAGGTCAAAAACCTTATCAGTTAGTTCGAAAGTCGCTCGTTCGAGTGGTGTTAGGTCTTCTATTGGCACGTACTTGAATACAAAACTTTCATTCCGGGCTTGAGCATAGTCGGATAGGAGCATTACATTGCTGTTAGCCTTGTATGCTTCTGACTCGACTTTATCTTTCAGTTTCTCGGGGATCGTGATTATCTGAATCCCATCATTCTGAGCAGATCTAATCAGATTAGCACTTTCAGTTCGTTCAGTGTCGGTTACGTATACCACCTTTTTTTGTGACTGGAGTAGCTGGCACGCGTGTGCTTGCACTTCGATCCAATTTAGTTCGTCGTGATTTTTCGCAGTTGCAAGCAGCTCCAATTCTTGGGCTAATAATCTGGCAATAGATTGACTCTTCGCAGAGAGAAGCATTGCCTTTACACGGTCTGAATAAGCGCTTCTTCCTACATTCATGCGCTCACGATTTAGAGCCTTGCGGATAGCCGAGTTTGGCAAAGTGATGTTGTAGGAGAATATGAAATTATCTTCTCTGGCTATTTGCAAGCCATTTAAATAGATAGATGATTCCGCGCCCACTTTCAATAAGATGTCGCCATAAGATGTAGCTTCTACAGTCTCTGAGTTTTGAAAGGCTAGAAACATTGCCTTAGCTTTCTCGACGTGGAGAGTCTGGCAGTTTGTTAACGTAATCTCTGTTCCAACGACTTCTGGGCTAGCGGGTGGTTCAACACAAGCATGAAGCGTAAGGAGTTCTTCGAACTCATGCTTCGAGCTTCGCTCTAGAGAAATCCGCCCATGGCGAGACTTGATGGAGACTCGGATGTTATGCCTCCAAAGTGTAGCTAGCGCATCTTTCAGCCCTACACCAAACTTGCCTATGACGCGGGCAGAATTTAGCTTCTCTGGGTTCTCATTCTGAATGAGGTGCTCATAGGAAAGACCGCGACCGAAATCTCGAATTATCCATTCGTCCTTGGCTTTCTCATAAATTTGGATGGCAGGCGTATGTGTGAGTGTCTGTTCGTCTAGCGCATTTGAAATGAGTTCTCTTATTGCGTGGGCTGGTTCCCAAGACTCCAATACTTCATCAATATTTAAATCAAAACGCCTAATCATCTCACCCTCCGTGGCATGTTTCTTCTCAAGGAAGTAGGATAGTTGAGTTGGTTTTGTTTACCTAAGGCAAATAAGTATCGTAGACTACATCCGCATAGAATCCAAAATATAGCCGAAATTGACCATCGTAGCAAGGTGTGGCAGCTAACTTGGATACCGTCGTTTGGGCGATAGCACTTTTGTGGCAACTTAGGTGACCTCTAGGGAGAGAGGGTGATTCGCCTCTGGGGCGTGTCTAGTGGCAGTCTGCAATGGTCAATTCTTCTATGCTTAAAGACTAAGCAAAATTAGCCAAAATAAAGTGCCTTATCAGCCTTCTCGCCTAACCTATAAAAACTGCTACAAATTTTTGTCGCGAGTCGAACGACATCCGGGGGGCGGAGTCGTTCGCTAGGCGGGGGGTACCCCGGGTACAGTCCCTCACCCCTACACGGACCACACCTCGCACACTTCTTGCAAGCATTGATGGCGAGCCGGTCTTGATGAATTGTATCTATTGGCATAGCCGCGAAACCTAGTCGGGCAGCCGGTCTTGTGAGATTATTTGTGTGTTGAACGTCCGTTATGAGTACAGGCAAAACGGACACCAAAAGCAGTATCACGCGATAAGCCATACCAGGCACAAAATTTGATAGGTCAAACCGGACAGCAACAAAGAGGGGCGAATAAAATGAGAGCTGTAATCTACGCAAGAGTGAGCACAAAAGACCAAGACACCACAAGACAGGTAAGCGACCTGCAAGCCTTTGCAGCACGCGCCGGGTATGAAGTAGTCGCCGTGATGCAAGAGAAAGCCAGCGGCGCCAAGAACGACCGCGCAGAAAGAGTGAAGATACTCAAGATGGCACAGGCAAGAATGATTGATGTAGTCTTAGTAACAGAGCTTAGCCGCTGGGGCAGAAGCACCCAAGACTTAATAGCCACCATGCAAGACCTGCAATCTCGCAATGTGTCTATGGTAGCGATGAACGGCATGCAAATGGATCTCAGCACTCCGAGCGGTAAACTCATGGCGACTCTCTTAGCAGGCATTGCAGAGTTTGAAAGGGAATTGATACAAGAGCGCGTTAAGTCAGGCATCGCAAGCGCCAAAGCCAGAGGCAAGAAGATAGGACGGCAGGCGGGTGACAACTACAAAAGTGGTAAGAAAGAGTCGAAAATCGAGCAGTTGCACAATGAAGGGAAGAGCGTAAGAGAAATAGCGAAAGAGACGGGGCTAGGCAAGACGACTGTAGCCGAGACAATCAAAAGGCTAAAAGCGGAGCAGGCAAGCAGGACAGCCGCGTAACCGACAAAACACACAGCAAGAGGAGAGGTATCATTGCGGTGCCTCTCTTGCTATTTAACGAGACTTGCTCTCTCGACCTTGCAATCACAGGCGGTGGCTTTAATATGTGGCTAGAATCATCTCGCAGGTAGGTATATAGAAGCAGGCGAACGACTAGGGGTGGATGGTCGGCAAAGCCGGATAACTTAGCCAACAAGTAATATACGACCGGTCTATTAATAGCGGTACCGTCGAGGGCTTGGGCTGTAAAGCGATGAACATGAGAAAGCCCTAGGTAAGGTGGCGAAAAAGCTGGTTAGTAAAGCGATTGCAGTCTTTGCTTGCATATATTCGGATGTTTGCAAATATTGCCACCCGAGAAAGTCGCCCCCATGTAATACGATGTCATTCGATTCGCCTGAGTTTACTTGGTTACGGGAAAATTCATGCGGAATACATGCGGAAATAAGAAAATCGCCACCCCCATAAAGAGTGACGATTTATTCGGAAACGCTGTTTCCGTCTTGATCCTGCCCGGTAGGATTCGAACCTACGACCTCATGGTTCGTAGCCATGCGCTCTATCCAGCTGGGCTACGGGCAGAAGAATTTCATATTACCACGAAGATTATTGCTGACAGTTGTCGGGTGCGTAAAGGTTACAAGGAGTAAAGCTTACCCGAAAGAACCTACCCGAAAGAACCTAGCCGAAAGAGCCTAGCCGAAAGAACCTAGCCGAAAGAACCTAGCCGAAAGAGCCTAGCCGAAAGAACCTACCCAAAAGAACTTATATAGAGTAAAGCTTGCCAGGGAGAAACTTGCCCGCACTATTGCCCATTGCGGCGTTTCGACCAGTGCAGAACACTACCCCTGACATTGGTCGAACTGTTCATCCCCGACCCGGCGGAGCCGCCTTCGGCAATGCCGACATTGGACTGTTCCAGGGGCAAGTTGGCCGAGGCAGCCGGGCTATAACCTTTATAGGTGTTGTAAGCCGAAACTTGGTTTGAAGCAGAAGGTTTGCCAGCGGGCTTGCTTCCTGAGCTTTTGCCAGAGCCACCGCCTTTGCTCTTGGTGGACTTTTTCTTGCCCATATTGAGTGCTTTGGCCGTGAGGCTGTTTGGTCCGCCCGGTGTGGCTGCCGGTTGTAAGGGCACGCCGTTGTTCACTTTAGGCAAAAGCGATGGATTGTATTGGGGCAAATTAGAGCTGTAAGACTGAAAACCGGCTCTTTGCAGTGGCGCCCCACCGCCGACATTGCTGCTAAAGCCGGCCTGACCGGCCGGTACTACTTGTCCAGCTGAATTGCGCACCACTGGTCCGTCATCAATGATTTGATACTGTCTTCTCGACATGTAAAAGCCTGATGCGTCAGGCAAATCTTCGCGGCGACCTTTAGTAAATTGCGCTTCTGCCGACTCGGTTGCCATGGTGAATAGAGCCGACAGGGCCAGAACCAGCCGCAATACAAGAACAAGCGAGCTTGAGGCTTTGGTGAAATTCAGTATTCTGGTCTGAGACATTATTGCTACCACTTTGGTCTATTGTGTTGGTCTGTTGTGTTGGTCTGTTGTATTGGTTTAGGGTGCCGCGATTGTCGTTGATTTCTTCAGGCTAACCCATAGTGCCAGTTTAATTACTCTTAAACGGCAATGTCAAGCGAAAAGGCTTCTTCTTGCGGTTTTGAGCGATTTTGCCCGCTTTGCCTGCTTCACTTTAATTCAAATGAAACGGGTTTGCGGTTCAGCCTGAATTCGAGACAATTTATGGCTGCCAAGTACATGATAGACTAAGCCGGTCTATTTTGCAGGCACTTTACCTGCTTAGAGCAGGGCATTTTTAGAGCAGGGCAATAAACTGATGGGCACAATGAGTCTTACCAAAGAAACCAACCGCAATGTCGACACCAAGAGCCTCGGCATCATCGCCGGCGAGGGCAAGCTGCCTTCTCTGGTGGCGCAATCTGCCAAGGCTAGAGGCTTTAGTGTGGTCGGTCTGGCTCTTTCAGAGGATGCCCGCGACTTAATCGAGCCCCATGCCGACAAAACCTTTCTTATTGCTCCAGGTCAATTGGGGCGCAACCTCGGACTTTTCAAGAAAGAGGGTTGCGGTTGCGCCGTATTTATTGGCAAAGTGCCCAAGCTCAACTTGCTGAGGCAGTTGCACAAACTTGATTGGACAGCTATTCGCGAGCTTTCAAAGTTACCCAATTTCAATGACGACACAATCCAGAATCATATGGGTGATCTCATGGAAGCTATGGGCGTCCAAGTGCTCACCCAGCGTGAATTCCTTTCTCATCTCTTTCCCGAGATTGGTTCAATGACCAGTCGCCAATTGAGCGCTGAAGACTATGCCGATATCGAGTTCGGCATGGGCGTTGCCCGTGAAATAGCTAGATTGGATATCGGTCAAACTGTTGTGGTGCGCAATCGTATGGTTGTGGCAATTGAAGCCATCGAGGGCACCGACGAGACAATCAGAAGAGCAGTCAAGCTTGCACGCGGTCCTGTGGTGGTTTGTAAAGTGTCCAAGCCCAATCAAGATCAACGCTTTGATGTTCCGACGGTGGGCATGAGTACTCTGCGTTCAATGTTGAAAGAAGACGCAGCCGAAGGCGGCGCCGAGGGCAGTATCTTGGTGGTCGAGGCCAAAGAGACCCTGGTGGTGGACCGCGAAGAAATGGTTGCCTTTGCTGAAAAGCACGGCATAGCTATAGTTTCGGCTCCTCTGCCCGAGAAAAGCAAGTAGCGCTTGGGGGAAACCCTGAGTTTACTTCAGGTTTTGCTGTATTGGCAGCACGGCACGCGCTAATGGAATATTATGATGTTGTTCAGAGGGGAGACCGCGATGAGCCTTAGTAATCCATTTCTTAGACTTAAATCGAAATCGCCGTCGAAAGTTCGGGCTTCTCTGTCGCCGCGGTTTTTCGCCCTGCTAGCAGCAACCCTGGCTTTGCAGTCACTAAGTTTGCAGTCACTAAGTTTGCAGCCAGTCTGGGCGCAAAAGTTCGATCCAGCCAAAAACCAAGCTCAGCTTCAATCTAATAATACAGGCAGCGAAAACGCAGGCAGCGAAAGCACTCTTAAAGAAGATCCTCTTGAGGCTCTTGAACGGGCGCAGAAAGAGGAAGATCAGGCTAAGGCAATGCTCAACAATGAGGCTCTGGACCATTACCAGGCTGCTCAGACCTATATGCGCAATTTCGAATTCGACCTTGCCCAAGTAGAACTCAAGGCTGCCATCAATTGCATACCAACTCTCAAGGCTGCGCACCGTGATTTCGCCTTGGTCTCACTCTGTCGTGGCGATTTTGGCCGGGCGGTTTCTGAGCTTCTTATTGTGGTTGGCATAGGCGAACCGGTGCCGTTTTCTGAAAATCAGCAAGAGGCGATCAAAGATGAGGCCATGAAGCAACATTATCGTGCCGGTCTCAAGTTGGCGGCTGATTCAAAATGGAAGGACGCTCTCATCGAGTTTGAATGGGCTCTTTTTTACAGACCAGAATCTGGCAAAGTCTTGCGCTCTATTGCCTTTGCTCATGCCAGCGAAGGTCATTTCGATGAAGCCGAAAAGTTCTACAGCCAGAGCTTTTCGCAAGATCCTGAAGATGCTTACGGGCATGCCGACTTTGCTTTCTTGTTGGCGGCTAAAGGCAGTGCCGAAAAGGCGGTCGAGCAGCTTAGCGAAGCGGTTAAGTTGCAACCTAAGGTGGTGGCGCTGCATGTAGATTTGGGCTGGATGGCTGAGTCGAAAAGTGATTTAGAAAAGGCTGAAAGCGAGTTTCAGGAAGCTGTGAAACTGGCGCCCAAGCAAGCATCGCTTTGGACACATCTGGGCAAAATTCAGGCCCGGCGTGGTGATGCTGAGCAGGCCGCCAAGTCATTTGAGCAGGCACTTGCCCTCGATGCCAGCCAGTTGGAGGCACAAAACGGTCTAGCTGGTGTCAAGCCTGTGCAAGCTGAACCCGCCACCGGTCAGACTTCGGGTCAGGCTTCTGGTCCAGTTTCAGGTCAGTCTCCTGGTCCAGCTTCTGGTCAAGTTTCGGGTCAGTCTCCTGGTCAGACTTCGGGTGTCGGCAAAGCAAAGCCCTGACCATTTGCGTAATTTCACCCATGACAACGGCTTGGCTATTGGTTAGGCTTCCTTTATGGATGCGGAAATTGTTATGGACCAAAGTCGCGAGTCGAAGCCCGTCAAGGCCGGCAGTCTCAATGCCGAGTTGAGTCTTGACGCCTATAAACTCTTCAGCGAGTCTTCTAACCGATCTTTAATCGACAAACCCGCCTCTAGCATGCCTCTTTCAGAAAAGCTTGCTCTTGGTGGCGAGATACTCAGTCGGGTTCCAGGCAAGACGGTGGACCAAATTGCTTTCGACCTCGGGCACAATCAAGGTGCTGTGCTGCAAAGGATGGGCAGTGGCGCCGCCATTGGCCTGGCGGGTACTGCGCTGCTGCGCTTTGCACCGCGCCTGGGCTATGTGGGTGGCGCTCTTTTGATGGCTAAGCAAGCCTATGATGGCATTAGTGGTCTGGCTGGCTTCTCTCGCGATGCCGACCGTTTATCTAGCGCCAATCTTAATCTTGCTCGCCAAGACTTTGTCGAGAAGAAGTCATCGGCCTTGGCTAGTGGCACAGCCAATTTGGTTGAAGGCGCGCCCGGACTCATCGGTGGTGGTTATGCTGCCACCAAGCTTTTCGGCACACCGCTTGTGTATAGTCGTTCTGCCGCCGTCGTCACCGAGAAACTTGTTGACCCTATTAGAAACCGTGTGGCTTTTGTCGGACCTGGCACCGAGGCTCTTCCTGCTTCTCTTGGGCGCGCCGATAAAGTCGATTTGCTGGAGATGGCGAAAACCCTTTCCGCCAGACCAGGTCATGTCTACAACGGTCGGGAAGCCGGTAGTGTTGTCGATCTGTCCGGCATGCGGCTGAGCCGCAGCAAGTACGGCACTGAGACTGGTTTAGCTGCCCTGCCAGCTCCTAATAAGGCTGAAACGCTGACTTTTCACACCCATCCTTTAGCCAGGGGGGCGCATCCGGGACCGGAAGATATAGCTGCCACAAGCCATTTGGGGCTCATTTCTTCTGGCTCGCAGTATGGGCTTTTTCTGGGGGAAAGAGGGCAGATGCTGAGGCTGCTCAAGTCTGGTCAGGCTGCAGAACACAGCCCCGCCCTGCGCGCCCTTCTCTTTGATGAAAAGACAAGCACTGCCACTCGCCTTTTGGGCACTTGGAATAAAGCTGACCGGCACTGGGTTTTGACTGAGAGAAGTGGTCTCAATTACGAAAAGACGATAGAAGCTTTACGAAATCTTGATACCCGAAATAGCGAAAAAGTCTGGGAATTAATCACCAGGTTGCCTGCTGACAAGTCTTGAGGCGCATAAATAGCCACTTTTGCTAAAGCCAGCCTACTGTTGCGCCAAAGTTACTAAAAACGGCGCTCTAATAGTCTTTTGGGCACTTTCGATTATCATTAGACTTTGGCTCTTGCGGGAGAGTATATATGACAGTGCAGGCTGGACTTAAGGCCCACACCAAGTATCTCTGGTTTGATACTAAAAAGCGTCGCGAATATATAAGAATCACCGATGAAGTGGCCCAGTTCCTGCAAGAAACCGGCATGCAAGAAGGCTTCATTCTTGTCTCTGCCATGCACATTACCGCCGGTATTTATGTCAATGACTGGGAAGGCGGATTGATTCAAGATATTGATGCTTGGCTTGAGAAACTCGCCCCAGAAGACCCTTCTTATCTGCATCATCGTACCGGTGAAGATAATGGTGATGCTCATTTGAAGCGGATTTTGATCAACCATCAAGTTACCGTTCCAGTGACTGCAGGCAAGCTTGACCTGGGACCTTGGGAACAGATTTTTTATGCCGAGTTTGATGGACAAAGGCGCAAACGCGTCATTTTGAAAGCTTTAGGAATCTGATTTTATTGAGTTTAGAAATTGAAGATTTACAGATGTGCTGATGTGCCGACCTATTTAGGAGATATTTAGATGACAGTTAAGGATAGAGGAATGGTAATGAAACGAGGCGTGAATGCCGATAGAGGAGCAAATCTCCGTGCCGATGCTCTCAAGGCTGTGCAGAGCCGGACTCCGGTGCAAACTGGCATTGATTACACCGAGACATCGGTATCTGATATTTTTGCCCAGAACGTGTTTAATCGCGCCACCATGCGCGCTGTGCTGCCCAAGAACGTATACAAGGCTGTGATTCGCTGCCTCGATCATGGCGAGCAACTCGATGCCTCAATGGCTGATATCGTCGCCAACGCCATGAAAGACTGGGCCATTTCACGCGGCGCTACACACTTTACCCATTGGTTCCAACCCATGACCGGTTTGACTGCCGAGAAGCATGACGCCTTCTTGGTTTTCAGCGGTGAAGAAGGTCAACCTAATCTGGAATTTTCAGGCAAGCTTCTCATTCAAGGTGAACCTGATGCGTCTAGTTTCCCGTCAGGCGGCATCCGTTCTACATTTGAAGCTCGCGGCTATACCGGTTGGGATCCCACCAGTCCAGCTTTCTTGATGGAGAGTGTGAACGGTAAGACACTTTGCATACCCACTGTTTTCTGTTCTTATTCCGGCCATGCCCTCGATAAGAAGACGCCGCTATTGCGTTCGATGGAAGCCATTTCAAAACAGGCTGTCAGACTGCTCAATCTGCTCGGCAATGATTCCAAACGAGTCACTTGCACGGTCGGTGCTGAGCAAGAATATTTCTTGATTGATGATGCTTATTATCTGGCTCGCCCCGATATCATCAATGCCGGTCGTGCCCTCTTTGGTGCTAGACCGCCCAAGGGTCAAGAAATGGAAGACCACTATTGGGGTTCAATCAAAGAGCGCGTCCTCGCCTTTATGATGGACACTGAAGCTGAACTCTATAAACTTGGCGTACCGGTCAAAACAAGACACAACGAAGTTGCCCCTGCGCAGTTTGAAGTGGCGCCTGTATTTGAAACCAGCAACCTGGCCACCGACCACAATATGCTGCTCATGGAAGTCTTCCGTAATACCGCTCGCAAGCATGGTTTGCGCTGTCTCTTCCACGAGAAGCCCTTCAGCGGCGTGAACGGCAGCGGTAAGCACAATAACTGGTCTATGGCTGACGAGCGCGGCAATAACCTGCTTGACCCCGGACATACGCCGCAAGACAATCAACAGTTTGTGACTGTGTTGTCCGCTGTTATTCGCGCCGTCAATAAATACGGACATCTGCTCAGAGCTTCAATCGCTTTTGCCGGTAACGACCACCGCCTAGGCGCCAACGAAGCTCCGCCAGCCATCATGAGCATCTATCTCGGTGATAAGTTGACCCAGGTAGTTGAAGCCCTGATAAGCGGCAAAAAAGAGATATCGGTGCAGTCGGGAACCTTGCAGTTCGGTGTTACCTCTTTGCCTGAGTTGCCTCGTGACGATTCGGACAGAAACAGAACTTCGCCCTTTGCCTTCACCGGCAACAAGTTCGAGTTTAGAGCCGTCGGATCTAGCCAGTCGATTGCTTGGCCCAATGCCGTGCTCAATACCATTGTTGCTGAATCACTCGATTATGTTGCTAGCGAGATCGAGAAATTGGTCAAGTCTGGCACCGATCTTGGTGTTGCCGTTGAGAAAGTTGTGCGTGAAACCCTAAGCGAGAACAAACGCATTCTTTTTAATGGTGACAACTATAGTCGTGAATGGCATGAAGAAGCTGAAAGACGCGGCTTGCCCAATCTCAAGACCACACCCGAGGCTCTGCCTTGCCTGGTCGATAAAGAAACTTTGGCTCTCTTCAAAAAGTACGAAGTGCTTGAGAATGAAGAACTGGTCAGCCGCTATCACATCAACCTCGAGGCCTATTGCAAGACAGTAAATATCGAGTCATTGCTTACAGCAAATATGGCTCGCACAATGATCTTGCCAGCCGCTCTTGATTATCAGCAGAAAGTGGCTCAGACCATCGCCACCACCCGTGCTGCAGTCAATGGCGTCAATCTCTCGACTCAAGAGCATCTGCTCAAAGAGCTTTGCGAAAAGATTTGCAGTCTGCAGTCGGCTATTGATAAACTCGAATCAATGGTCAAAGAGGCTCACCATGAAGAATCAGGCGACCACGAAGCCGAGAATCTCAATCGGGCTCGTTTCTTCGAGCAGAAGGTGATACCAGCCATGAATGCAGTCAGGGCTTTTGCCGATGAGTTGGAGTTGATTGTTGATGATTCACTCTGGCCTCTGCCCAAATTCAGAGAGATGCTCTACGTCTACTAACTACTAAACTGGTGCTCCAAGTTAGCTCCAGATAGGTAGATTCTAAAAGGAAGAGGGGATTACTCCTCTTCCTTTCTCTTTTTTTTTGCTTTTCTGATTCGACAAAGCTCAATCTCTCAATCTCTCAATCTCTCAAGTCTTTTGAGCTGTTGAGCGTCTTATAAAATCGAGGGGACTTTCTGATAAGCACTGCCTGTGGTATCGTGTCTTTAAGATAGACTCTTGGGGCTAGTGACAAAGCAGGCTAATGACTGATAATTTGCAGACCGGCGGCAGCTCTGGTTCAGAGCAGTTAGGGGGACAACCCCTTAAGGCTGTTGATGCTGTTGACCAGTCTCTGGATGCTTTGGAGTCTCAGAAGAAGTCGGCTCAATTAAGGTCAAGCCAGGGCGGATTATTTAAGCCCGGGCCTCAGTCCCAGATTCAGAATGAAAACTCGGCACCTGATCAGAATGCACTGATCCCGGTTATACCGGAAGGTTTTGTATTGCCGCCTCCGGCTCCGAGACCTCCTGCTTTAGCTAAATCTCAATCAGATATAGCTAAATCTCAATCTGATTTAGCCAAAGCTCGGTCAGATATAGCTAAATCTCAAACTGGGCTAGCTAAACGACAATCTGGTTTACCCGATGCTGCTAATCTTTTTTCCGAAGCCGGCGATGCCTGTGCTGTAAAGCTTTCTGATGCCGATGCTGAAAAGATGGGTATATCAAAAGAAGTTTCTGTTGATAGTCCGGGAGGGAGTCCGGCGGGTCGTTCTGTAGGGGGAGCTGCAGGTAGTTCAATAATGGGGGCTGCAGGTAGTTCAGTAGAGAATTTTGTCTCACCTCGGCAGAAAGTCAGCACAGTTAAGCAAACGGCGCTGGAGCCGCCATCATCCAGCTCTGGACGGGTCTATTTGGCGGGACAAGCTTTGCCCTCACCTGAACTGCCCGAAGTCGACAAAACTTTTGTTTCGATCGAAATCAATGTTGGCAATTTGGAAACCAGCCGTATGGGGAACCTCTCTGATAGCGTCGATTCTCATGAGAAGCTTTCTCCCGCCGGAGAGAGAGTGCCTGTTTCGCCGGGCGCCATCGCCGGTCCTAGCCAGGATGAGCCGGACGAACTAGTCGGTACCAACTATCTTGGAAAATACGATCTGCTAGGGGTCTTGGGCGCCGGCGGTATGGGCGTCATCTATCAAGCGCGCCAGGTCTTTCTTGATCGAATCGTCGCTATCAAGATGATGAAGAACAAGTTTGCCTCGCCCAAAGCACGCCTGCGTTTTCACCAAGAAGCTAAAGCCGCAGCCTCTCTCGATCATCCAGGCATTGTTGCCATCAATGACTTTGGTATCGATAGCGAAGAACGACCCTATATGGTCATGGAGTACGTAGAAGGTCTTACGCTTGCCGACCTGGTCAAGAATTCTCAGGGCTCGGTGCTGAAGTTAGAAGAAGCCTTGCCGATCTTTATCTCTATGCTTGAGCCTCTGGCACTAGCACATAGCCATGGCGTCGTGCACCGCGACATCAAGCCAAGCAACGTTATGCTGGCGGTCAAGCCGACCGGAGGGGTGCAGGTCAAATTACTCGACTTTGGCATCGCCAAGCTGCGTGATATCGACGACAATACCATTCAAGATTTGACTCGTACCGGTGAGGCTCTCGGTACGCCGCTCTATATGAGCCCCGAACAAATTCGCAGCGTTAGAGTCGATAACCGTTCTGATCTCTATTCTTTTGGCTGTGTTATGTACATGTGCTTGACGGGGGCACCGCCTTTTGTAGGCGAAAACAAGCTTGTCACCATGGACAAGCATCTTTGCGAGAAACCCTTGAGCTTGCGTGAGGCTTCTCTTGGTCTCAATTTTCCTGCCGAGTTGGAAGCTTGTGTTTTGCGCTGCATGGCCAAAGAACCTGAGGACCGCTATCAGTCAGCACAGGAGTTAAGGCAAGATTTGATTGCCATAGCCTGCCAACTCGGGGTGATGGCTTTGCCACCGGGGGTGGTGGCGCCGCGTTTGGGCGACCAAGTCTCGATACAGATTAGCCAGCTCACTTCACCGCCGCTTTCTACGGCTCTATCGCAGATGGTTACTGAGCTTACATCTATATCTTTGGCTGGGCTTGATTTCGATCCGGTCCCCCAATCAAAAAGTGTTACTGGGCAGTATTATTCCGAACCCTCTATTTATTTGCCGGTACCGGCTTCTCAAGCCCTCAATCAAACCCAAGGATCTCGCTTACCGGCGCCGGTCGAGGGGGGCTATGGACGCTACGCTGAGCAAGTTGGTTCAGTGCAGTCTGAATCGGGGCTGGCGGGCTCAAGATCTGACGATGATGTAGTCGAGGTGGCTCTGGTCAAGACAAATCGAACCGGTCTGGTTCTGATTGTTGCGGCAGCGGCAATATTTTGTCTGGTCGGATTGGCTGCGGTTATCTTCTTAGTGCAGCATTTTTCCAGTCCTCAACCTAGTGCCAAGAACATCGAGCCTGCGCCAGCGCCTGTGGTTAAGCGGGTCATCGATATCGACAGCGAAAAGGTTATAGAAGACCATACCGCCGATGACGAAATTTCCTTCAAGATTAAACGTAATCCTAATCTGACTTTCATTCGTATGAAAGAAAAGATTACCGACCGCGGACTTTCTTATTTGGCAAATAACGCCATGCTCACCGAACTTTCTTTGGTAGATTCGGAGATAAGCCCGGCTGGGCTGGCACGAGTACCGATGACTAGGCTTTATCTGCTTAGTCTGAAAAATTGCAGTATCGATGATACCTATACCAAAACTATTGCTGGTTTCAAGAACCTTAACAACTTGTATCTGGTCGATAATCCTGGATTTACCGATGCTAGTGTGGCTCCCCTCACCAAGCTGGAATTTATCGTGGGTTTGGATTACTCGGGGACCGGTGTTAGTGCAAAGAGTCTGAAGTATTTCGCTCGCTATAGCAAACTAAAGGCCCTGCAATTGACCGGGCTGAAACTGGATGATGCCGCAATCTCTGAGCTGGCTAAATGTCGCTTGCTTGTCCTTTTGGGGCTGGCGCGCACTGGCTTGACCGATAAGGCGGCACCGGCATTGGTCAGCCTTGCCGGTCTGCCTTCTCTGGTTAGTCTCAATTTAGCGGGCAATAAGCTAGGCGATAGCGTGGTAGAAGTCCTGGCAAAGTATCCAAATCTAAACTCGCTAGATCTTTCTGAGACAGATATGACTGCCAAAGGTTTGACCAAGTTGGCTGGCTTGTCTAGCTTGAAACAGCTCCATCTTTACGGTTGCAAGTTAACTGCTGACGAGATATCAACCTTCAAGAGGGCTCGCCCCGATGTGAAGGTTGTCGAACAGCCTATGCCGGTCAGTTCAGGGCTGTAGGCGACCGGACCTTGAACTGCAGGCGACCGGACCTTGAACTGTAGCCGAAACGATTAGTTCTTATCAAATCTGTGTATGAATTAGGTGGTTTCACGGTTTTGCATTTATCAGCCGCTATCTTGCCGCAGGAGACTTCTCGATATCCGAGAAGGGCACAAACATCCAGATGGGAAATTCCGCCGAAAAGAAGACCTTAGTTTGCCTGGCAGTCGCCTTCTTCTTGTTGGCGATTTCTACTCTTTTATCTATGATGGGCTTTGGTCAGTACCACGGCGACCATTGGCTCGAGACAAGACAGACTGCCGTGAAGGAGCTTCAGACCCTGGGCAATGCCTATTCTATGGTCTTGCTCAATAGCCAGCGTTATGTAGCCAGCGGAGAAGTTCAACACTTAACGCTTTACAAGCAGGCTGTGGATGAGCTGAAGTTGCATCTGACCGCTATTCAGTCTCTGGAGAATGGTCAATACGGACGCAGCGAGAGAGTCAGGCGTCTATCAAACGAAATAGCCATCAGCTTGGGCGAGATCGAACTTGATGTGAAACTCCGCCTTGAGAACAAGCCCAATAGAGGCAGCACTCTTTTGCTCACTAACCGCGAAGTGACCGAAAGCGAACAGATTTTCAAAAGAATCGTCAATATGGAGAGGGAAGAAGCCAGTGCCGTCCAAGCTTTCTTCTCGGGCGATGTGAAGGCTCGCGGCAATAGTTTGCCCCTGATTTCCTTTGTCTTCGCCTGCTTTAGCTTCGTTTTCGCTCTGGTCGAACTCTTGGGCGACAGGCGCAATCTAGACTTCGATGAGGACTCTAATACAGTCGCCGGCGCAGGGGATGGTTCAAGTGCGGAAGGCAGTCGGTCATCACTTGCAGGCGCCGGCAGCGGCAGCGCCAACGGCAGTCTCTCAACCGATGCAGGCGGCTTGGATGGTCTCAATTTGTCTGGTTCATCTAGCTCACTTCGCGGCGCAAATGCCAGCGCCGCATCGTTAGTTGGTCATGGTTCTAATAACGGCAACGGTTCAAAAGCTTCGGGCAATGGGGCGGCGCCGTATCGAAATGGTCGTCTCGACATCAATTCAGAAGATATAACCAGTCTCAGACGAGATTTGGCTAGTGCTCTTTCTCAACTCGAGAAACTTGCCAGTGCCGACTATCTCACCGATGTCCTTAATGTCAGGGGTCTCGAGCAAGTTCTGCGCATAGAAGAGAACCGAGCCGGTCGTTCGGGCGAGGCTCTTATCGCTATGCTCATTAATCTCGATAATCTGAAGAAAGTGAACGAAGGTCTTGGGCACACCACCGGCGATGTCATTCTCAAAGAAACTGCCAAGCGAGTTCTGGCTATCTTGCGTCCTACTGATCATGTGGCTCGAGTCGGCGGCGACGAGTTTTTGGTTCTTCTACCTGATACCAATATGGCTTACGGTATGCGCGTCGCTGAGAGAATCCGCTGCGAGATATCAGATAATCCCATGAAGAGTACAGATGATCAGGTCTCTGTCACTGCCTCTATTGGGGTGGTCAGTCTGCCCGCTCGCATCGCTTCTGTGCAAGAAGCCGTAAATCTGACACGTAGCGCGCTCAAACGCAGCAAAGAAGCCGGAAAAAATCGCGTCACAGTCAGCGAAGAGTCTTCGTCGCAAGCAGAGAAGGCTCGCGGACGCTCGATAACTCAACGCGATATTGTCGAACAGCTTCTCGATGTCAGAGAGTTTCGTACGGTCTATCAACCGATTATCCGCCTGGCCGATGAAGGGACAGATGGTTACGAGGTACTCAGCCGCGGTCCCGATGGTGCTTTCGAAAGCCCATCTGATTTCTTCCGTATCTGTGTCGAGAACAATATTCTCACCACTGTTGACTTGCAATGTCTGCGTCTTTGTTTATCCAATATCCCCAACGTCATATTGCCTGCAGTTTCTCACGGCAATGGTGACACTTCAGGCAAGTCACTTAACGCGCAGCAAACGCGCTTCCATATCAACCTTTTTCCATCCACACTTCTTGAAACCCCTGTAGATAAGCTGCTCGACCTATTTCCTAAAGATAGACCTGACATTCGTTTTTGTATCGAGATTTCAGAACAAGAATTCATAAGTGAACCCGCTTATCTGCGAGAGCACGTTTCGGCGCTCAAGAACGCCGGAGTACTTGTCGCAGTGGATGATGTTGGCTTTGGGCGCAGTTCTCTCGAGACGCTAATCTTGCTTGAGCCCGATTTAGTAAAAGTTGATCGCAAGTATGTGGCTGGCTTGTCGACAGAACCGGCTAAGGCGCGCCTACTCAGAAGACTAGCAAATGTGGCGAAGAGCTTAGGCGCCCAGATAATCGCAGAAGGGATAGAAGACCGTGCTGACTTGCCGGTCCTCATCGAAATGGGTATCGACTATGGTCAGGGCTTCCTCTGGGGTGAACTGCTCAAAGCCCTTCCTGATTCAGCCTCAGGTTCCTTGGTTCGTTAGTCTTTGGTATGCGTAAGTTTTCTAGGTGCCTTGTGGTTTTTTGATACGTAGTTTTGGGGGGATACTTTGATACCTTGTTTTTTGAAGCGGTAGTTTGTTTGACATGGTTCATGTATCTGATGCATCTTGAGATAATTCATATTGATAGAAATCATCCTAATTGGAGACAGCTTGTTCCATGACCAATAGTCCTATTCCTAGAACTGATACACCGCCAAAGATACCAGCTAGATTCTCCATCGAGCAGTGTTTGCTGGAAGGGTGGCGCGGAATGATCAACTCATTCTTGCCATTCTTTGCCGTCCTTTGCATTTACTGGCTATGTACAGCTTTGATGGCTTTACCGGGGTTGGCTATTTTTGCTGCTCAGTTGGTTAAGTACACAATTCCTTGGTACCTGTATGGATTCCTAATCTTCGCTCAGTTGATTTCAGGTTTCATTTTTGCGCCGATCTTGCAGATGGGTCTCCTTCGTGTTTCGCTGAGAGTCTTAGAAGGAGAGACTCCAACCCCTGCCGATTTGTCCAAGTGCTGGCGTTACTTTTGGCAGTTTTTGGTGGCAAGTTTCATCATGCGCACCATTCGTCTACCAGCATATCTTTGCTTCATCTTTCCCGGAATCTGGATAGATTTGTCATTTCGCTTTTATGAGTACTTTATTGTCGATCGCGGGATGGGTCCTATAGAGTCCTTTCGAGCGAGCAATGAAGTAACCAAGGGACAGATGGTTAGGGTATTGCTTACAGAATTGATATTGTTGGTTGTCACCGCTCTTGGTGGCTTGGTCTTTTTGATTGGTGCTGTGCCTGCTTATATGATCGTTAGTTTGGCGAGAGCTAGTATGTATAGGCAGATTTTAAAGAATTCTCTTCTCGAGCAGGAAAAGCTACTTGATGAAGAGTTGGAAGTCAAGGCTTTCGATGAGAAACTTAGAATGCGCTCTTCGAAGCCTCTTTCTGAATCGGAAGTCTTTGAGACCTTAAGGTCCCTTGAAGGTGCGAGTGAAGGTGCCAGTATAAGTGATAATGGCATTAGTATTAATGTTGCAGAGAACTCGAAAGAGAAAGATACTCTCGAAAGGAACTGATTGCGATGATTGAGAATTGCTCTGCCAGTAGAGCCTCTACCTCTAGAGAGTTGCTTTGTTTTTCTAGGTTGACTTTTGTATTTAGTTACTGTCTGATTCTTCTATCTATGTCTTCCTTTGGTCCTGTTTCTGCGGAAGCGACCAAGAGTTACTATCAAGAGTCTGGTGTATCTTCTGCTCCTGCTAGTCCAAAGGCGCTAAAGGGGCAGATTAAGGCGTCTGAGTTGGCTGTCGAATCAAGTTTGAAGGAGTTAGGAGATACCCTACATCATTTGAAAGATTCTGCGTGGTCATTGTTTTGTGAGGTTCAGCAACCTGACCAGGTCTTTTGCGGTGGACCAGATGCTGTCGGTCCAATTATTCTGACCCCTGTTAACGGGACGGGCATCATTGATACTGGAGCGCTGCTGCCGCCTAGAAAGAAATGGGTAGATTATTTTGTCGGTCAGATGGATTATTTAGTTCCGCATCTTCAACAAGAGTGTCAATCGCTATCATTGCCTGAAACTCTAAGTAGTGATTTGAGCGATGAATTTAATAATCTTAAGTCTATATCTGGTACTCTAGGGGACAAGCTTGCAAAGGTGAAGGCAGTTTGCGTTGGTCCGAAATATGAGAACATGGCGATTGCCACTGCTTCGCAGGCACTTTTAGATGATTTAAAGAATATGGAGAGATTGCGAAAGAGCATCTACAAGCACGCGAAGAGTGAGTTCTCTCGGCTTCGGTAACGGCAGGTATAGGCTGCCTTTGATTTTATGAATTTCAAGTTTGAGAATTTGTAAGCCTATCGATATCGATAAGCTTACAAATTAATCTGCATTTTTTGAACTTTTTTCTCGATTTGGTCGTCTATATAGACATGACCGACTGAGGTTTTTTTCCATGCGGAAAGATAAGTCTTTTCAGAAGGAGGCAATGGAGCTCGACGAAGCTGCTTGGTCTTGTAATGATGAACTAGTTGAGCAGCTGTGGAAAGAATTTCAATCTCTTTTCCCTTGTGAAGCTTCTGTAAGAGAAGCATTTTTGTCGATCATGAAGGCAAAGTATTTGCTTTGTTGCAAGTACTGCTTTTCTGAGAATTTGAAAATTGGAATTGATAATCGCACTTATCGTTGTAGTGACTGTCACAAACAGTCTTCTGTTACTGCAGGAACTTTCTTTCAAGGTGCGCGTAGACTCCGAGCCTGGTTCGCTGCAATTTGGTTTATTGAGCAGGGCGCATACATTAGCTCAGCCAAGTTCTCTCTTTTGGTCGAAGTAAGACAGTCCTCTGCCTGGGGCATACTGCGCTCTGTTTTTGCTGCTATAGATATGAACAACAGGTCTAGGGGAATTTCTGCTAGAGGTATTGGCTCTCTACATTTTATGGAACTTTTTTGTAAGCGAAGTTTGCTTACTCCTAGGTGGGAGATGCCTCAGAGTGAAGAATATTTTCAGCGGCACTTGTCTAAAGTATATGCGTCCTCCGCACCTTTTCCTTCCGATACGGCCGTGCCGGAATTGAAGCATGAAACCAATGAAATTGAGACCGACTTAAATGAGCCGGCTATGTCTGTATTGAACTCTTTAATTGATGGCGACCTTAGCTACGATAGTCTGCTGCGCGTTCTAGAGATTTCGGAGCGGGAGTTGCTCGAAGTACTTACAGACCTTGAACTTTCTGGTCTCGTTGTCGCGATTGCTGGTTCTAAGTTTCAATTGACCAAGCTTGGAGTTAGCCTTCTCAAAGCGCGAAATGAGAAATCTGGCGAAGCAAGCTTCGATTTTGATTCAGGTACAAATTCGCAAGACCAAGATTCATCTTCTTCCTCTTCTACAAGCTCCGCTGGTGAGAAATATCAAGAATTCTCGCAGACTGATTCTAATCGTTCATTTTGGCAAACAGAGCCAGAGGGCTTTAAGAGTTCTATTCGAGATGCGATTGAATTTGAGCGACCAGACCTAGATTGCTGGGAGAAAAGTAAGCTTAGAGATGTACCTCTGCTGCAGCAAAAAACTAATGATTATCTGCTTAGGGACTGTGAAATTTTCGGATGTCAGATATGCGCCGAAAGAACAGCTAATGTTCAGATTGCGCTCAGATGTGCCAAAGAGTTTCTTGGGTTTATGAACAAGAATAGAATGTCTTTCTCGAGGAAGTATCTCCAGATCATAATTTCAGTTGAGAGATACCGAAACAAAACGCTCGCTAAGTCTAATCGGACCAGCCATGATTGGCATGGGCAGGGCTCTCAGGCGGTTCGAGGTTTGCTATCGAATCCGCTTGATGTTGAAAATGATTCGGATGCAGCTAGCCTCGATTCCAGCTTGGGTACTGGGGATAGTTTGTTTGATGTGTGCATTGCGGCGGGTTATATTCGCCGTAATCTCATACGAGGCTTTTTAACTCCGCTCTTGGTCAATCTTTGAATTCTTGCTCTGGGTCTTGGAAACTCTTTCACCTTTTCTGCCTCGACCCTGCTCTTATGCGAATTCCTTTTTCAGCCTTTGGATTTAGGTATGGACTCGATAGCAAGGTCAGATTGACTCACTTTGAAACTTCTATATCTGCTGACTTGCAATGTCCCATCATTCAACTTGGCAGCTTTGCCATCCAGCATCCTGTGGCACAAAATAAGGCGCGCCAAAAAACGAGCATTATTTCTGCTAGAAATGGCAAGGGCTGGACGGTCAATTTTTGGAACAAACCTTCTAGAATATGCATCTATACCACTCGAATCACTTGGGTCTAATGACATCTGGGTTCGGTTCGGTATAGTCGGGTGAACTTTGCTTGCAAGCAGCTTTGTCCGTCTTTGGTCTGCGGTTT
>Ga0056910_1000517_pt1 | contig 31278 bp, 22 predicted proteins | sample EBPBio232012_DNA_FD_55021 | JGI IMG/M metagenome (GOLD analysis project Ga0056910, IMG submission 55021) | Wastewater treatment Type I Accumulibacter community from EBPR Bioreactor in Madison, WI, USA - Reactor 1_1/23/2012_ DNA | ecosystem: Engineered > Bioreactor > EBPR > Anaerobic-Aerobic >... | reverse complement strand
GCCATCGCGTCCGAGTACACGGTTACACTGCCCTTCAAGAACAAGGCCACCGGCGCCACGCACCCACACCTGACAGCACGCCTGCACACGCGCCTGGTGGATGGCGGCCAGCGCATCCGCACTGACGTGGTCATGGAGAACACCCGCACGTGGGCTGCAGCACCCAGCAATATTACCTACTCCCTAGCAATAAAGCGCAACGGGAGCACTCTCCATACCCAGCCACAATTTACGCATTATCACCATGCACGCTGGCATAAGGTGATATGGACAGGGGCTGCCACGGAGCCAATGGCACGGGTGCGCCATAATATGCCTTACTTCATTGCAAGCAAGGCCGTGTGGAACTATGACCTTGGCATAAAGATACCAGAATATATTCTCTCGCAGTTTTACAATCAATATCAAAAGAGTAAGACGGCACAAACCAATCTTGGCCCAATGGCCAATTTGCTGATGACCACCGCATTTCCAAATACAGGCGGGCGTCCAGAGATTGCCCCCTTGCCTCAATGGACTGCCATGTACCTGATTTCACAGGACGACCGAATGAGGGAGGTGATGCTAGCACATGCTGATGTTGCGGCTGCGGTTCCAATTCACTACCGCGACGAATCAACTGTTAATCAACCGCTGGATCTGGATCGCTACCCAAAAGTAGCCACATACCTCGGGACTTCACAACCGGCCTTACCCGCTGTTATTAACGGCATCACCATATGGAAACCCGACACGGCGCATCAAGGGTCATACACCTATGTACCTTACCTGATCACGGGTGACGCATTCTTTCTTGACGAAATGATGTTCTGGGCAAGCTGGAATATGACAAAGAATATTCCTGAGTATCGTGACTTTGGTCAAGGTTTGTTGCGAGACGATCAGGTCCGTGGCCAGGCCTGGGCCCTGCGTGCACTCGGAGAAGTTTCCCACGCACTTCCAGACTCCCATATTCTTAAGTCATACTTCGAAAATCGCCTCTCCAACAATCTTGAATGGTTCTATAAAAATTGGATAGCTACGCCAATAGGAAACGTCTGGCCGATGGGGTCTCCTGTAAACCCATATTCTTACGATACCGTAGCGCCTTGGCAGAATGACTTCTGGGCAATCGTCATGGCTCAACTTGTCGAAGCAGGGGAGCCGCGCGCGAAAGAGCTACTCACTTGGTCGAGCAAATTTGGAGTTGGCCGCTTTCTGAATGAAGCACAGGGCATGTGCCTCGCCAAGGCTCCTGGATATTTTTTGAAAACCAAGAATTCAAGCAAAAGCTGGGTCAGCAGCTGGACTGAGTTTGCGCAAGTTAACTTCCCGGGTGTTACCTGCACCAGCGATCTAAAGTATGACGGCTATCCTGCATCCGGCACAGGATACGTAGCCACGGCGCGCGCCATGCTTGCCACCGCATCCAGTTTAGATATTCCAGACGCCGCAAAAGCATATGTGCTCTGGAAATCAAAAACACCGCTGGTTGACAAGGATTACCCAAACAACCCCGCCTGGGCGATCATTCCAAGATAATCCAGCAATAAAGGAAATCCTGCAAAACCTCCCCGCCTGTCTGGTAGCTGTCGTGACGCTGTTTGCGCTGTCCAACCTGTGGATGGCACGCCATCAGTTGATGCAAGCGCAAGGAGGGCGGGGATGAGTGCCCCCGAAAACAGGGCGCGGGCCGCCAAAGGTGGCAAAACGCCCTTGATTGGCGGGAAATAGGCGGTGGCAACTGACGGAATCAACCCAAAGTTGCACCATCTGAAAAACACCCCGGGCGTAGCACGTCTGGAAGTGAGTTATTCAGGGCATCCTAAACTCTAAACGCTCGATCGATCAGCCAAATCATCCCCCGCCAAACTCGGGGGATGCTCATCGAAGGTCAGACGCATCCCCACCGATTATTGACACTGCCTCCCGAAAACTGGACTCCAATTCTTCACGGCGACGCTTGATTTTTTCTGTTTGTGCATCAATATTTTCGAGCAACGAAAACACCTTATGCAATAACACTTCGGCATCGAATGAACTGGCATCAATACAGTAGGCCGAAGAATCCATCAACTCAAAAAAACCATGGTGCTTATGATCGTATGCCAACCCGATCGAAGGGGTGCCAGCCGCAGTCGCGAGGATACAAGAGTGCAACATACCTCCGATATGCATATCAATATTCACATATTCATTCGGCAAATCTACCGCACTACTATTCACCACCGTCAGAGGAATGCCAGAATCCTTGATTAATTTTGCCACAAGAACCTCGGCCTCGTAGTGCACGAAGTAATAAAAATCACACCCCACTTTATTTCTAATTATTTTCAGCGTTGCGATCAACTTCTTTAGATTTTTCTTAATCCACTCGGTCGCATTGGGGCCGTGAAATGGGACGTTGACTCCAACTCTTAGACGCCTGCCATTTATTAAACTCCGATCAGTCCGACGCGCGACATCTATGAATAATGCGGGATCACCAATAATTCTTATGGGCTTCGAAGTGAACTGCCGAAGAAATTCTTGTGTATTGCGATCTCTAACCGTTATCGTGGATGATAGCTCAAGCATATCGCGCACTATTGCACTCGAATCAGCAGCAAGTTGCAAGTTTGGCCATTTCAGTAAATAATTAAAGCCAACCCCTAAAAAATGAAGCTCCGTTCCTGATTTTTTTACCCATTCCAAATCATCTGCAACTCTAGCAGACAACCTCCCCTGCGAATTAGGAAAAAAATAGCCACTCCCACATACAACCAATTTATCACAGCCCTCCGGCTTCACCGAATTAACCATCCCCCAATCAACCAAAAAAATCTGTCGATCCGGGAAAGTTTTTTTTATCCACTGCTGGGTCGCAACAACAATCGCATTATCCCCACGGTTAAATGCATTAAATTCTGCGTAATTTTTATAACTTACCCTCCCCATCAATCCAACTTTATATCTAATCCGATCGAGACACAGTTTTAACTGCATTTTTACACCAGACTTTACCAGTTCGGGGCAAGCTGCCACAGCCCCATACAGTAAAAATCGAGAACTTGGTACCGGAATCATAATTAGAAATTCAAATGAATTTTACAGTGGCTATCCCCCGGTAAATCCGGGACTTTCGTTACTAAGTAAGTAATTAATAAATTTAATTCACAAAACCACATTCTGGATGCGCAAAGCAGGGCGGCCAAGTAGCGCCAATTCAGTCAAGCGAACCCCTAGCGGTCAATAGCTCAGACACCCATCTTTGAACCAGCAAATCCACACGCCTACGATAATCATCATGCAAGGAATGATAAGAGCTGCAGGATTTCTTCTCCAGGAAGCAGGCCTCCCAGGTATCAAATTTGAATGTTGTGAACTGACGATTTGAATCTACAAATCCAATTTGCGCAGGTTTTTCCAATGTACCGATATACATGAACTTAGGCCGTGCATCTTCCTTGTGTGCATGACCGGAAAGCGCATCAAGCGCAATATCCCTCAGATCGCTAATCGCCATCGGACTGCCGGATACAACGCCCTTTCTATTTGCAACAAAAAAAGTCGCGTACTGCAAGTCGTTAATTATATGGCCATGCCCAAGGAAGCCTCCCTCAAAGAGTTCCTCCCCATGATCTCCGAGCACCAGCAAAAGCGTGTCATCCCAAACCCCAATTTCCTTGAGCCGGTTCATCAATTTACCCAGCCACGCATCGGAATTAGCAACAGCATTCCAGTAGGTTCGCACAACCTTGTCTTGGTTCGCTTTATTTATTTCCTCCCGAGGTATGGGGGCACCGGCGACCTGTGCAGCAACACCCGGGTGGTCATACGGAAAGTGCGGCGACTGAAAATTGAAGTATAAAAAAACCGGCTGATTCCATTTATCCCTGGAACCAAATTCACGATCAAATGCATCCAGCAGGAACCTTTCATCAATCAACAACGAACCCTTGGCTGCAAAATTGAATGCCCGCTTATCCTTTAGCGTTTCAGCATCAACATAGACATCGGAATTTTTACGCATTTGCAATACTTTAGAAATATCACCAAAATCCTCCGGCTGACCCGACAGCACACCGATCCGATATCCACTTGACTTAAGGTCACTGAACAGTGATGGATCCCCCATGTTTGGCTCAAGCTTCCCTGTGAACATTGATTTAAGAGAATTCGTGGTAAACCCAACATGGCTGTAATTCGGGACTATCACGCTTCCAGTTTTTGCCAACGCCTCCAGGTTTGGCGCCACGACTTTCCCGTCAATGCGTTTGCCTATTACATCCCCTCGCGTACTTTCCATAACCACGACAATGAGATTAGGTGCCCCTTTCGGGATACGCATCGGCCCACGCGCAGCAGGCACATTCTCAATTAATAAATTATCATCAAATCCATCTATTTCAATTTTCCCACCCACAACCTTCACGGCAAAAGGGTGCTTCGTCACGTCAAACGGGTGGCTATCGAATTGCGTACCAAATATTCCATAACCATCCTTATCAAAATCAGTTGCAGCATCCAGAGCATTGGTGGTAATACCCCATATCAACGTTCTTCCAAGACCGTAAGCCGCGTTACTCCATAATCGCGGCACTGCAAACTCCAATACAAGCAAAGTGGCGGCAAGAACCCAGGTGGAACGCATCGGCGTCCAATGCGTCCCCACACTATTTTTAGCGGTATTGCGCTTTAGGAACATCCACAACAGCCAAACGAACAAAGCAGCGCTGACGACACCAAAAGCTGCCGTGACGCCCTCAGTTGCTCCGAAGAGCAGCGCATCCAGCAGGCTGCCGCCCCCAAGTTGCTTGATTAGCGCGAAGCTCACCGCATCACTAAAATAACTGTGGAGCTTATATTGCACGGAGAGGGCCAGCACAAATCCTCCACCCATCAAGACAAGAAGCAAGAAGGCGGCAGCCCAATTGGGTTGCTTTTTTGTCAGGCTAACCGAGATGCGCCACACAATCATGGCCAAAAATAATTGAGCAATGCCATAAGCAACGGCAAATACCAGTACATCCGATGCACTGTCCAGCACTCGAGACTGGCCAAACCCTCCAGAAAAAATACCGTATTTTCTATTAACCAGAAAAATCTCTGCGACGGATACCAGCGCCACTACACCCAGCACGATGGCAATGTCCTTGCACCATGCTGATTTTGATTCTAGATATAACATCAAAGAAAGTCCCATATGGGTAGCTATTGAGTAGTGCCTTGTCAAATTTTACATAAAGAACCGAATATACCATGGCATTGCCTTTATAATTCCTCCTTGAATGCAATGACTGGGTACATAGCCCAGGAGATATTGGGCCTTGCCAATATCCGCTTGACTATGGCGCACATCACCAGAACGAAAATCTCTATATATTGGTTTTTTTGTGTAATACGTTCCATTGGTTGCCAGCACGAATTTCAATTCTTCAAACAACCCATTGAGCGTAGTCCGGCCAGAAATCGCCACGTTATAGACTTGGTTTCGTGCGCTACAATCTTTTACCGTGGCTGCCAGCAGATTGGCCTGCACAGCATTGTCGACAAAGCAAAAATCGCGACTGGTTTCGCCATCGCCGTTGATGAAAACATCCTGTCCCTGAATCATTGCAGCCGTCCATTTTGGAATCACGGCTGCATAGGCACCATCGGGATCCTGGCGCGGGCCGAAGACATTGAAATAGCGCAGTCCTATGGTCTGAAATCCGTAAGTGCGCGCAAACACGTCGGCATACAGTTCGTTGACGTACTTGGTCACGGCGTAGGGGGATAGCGGTTTACCGATCACGTCCTCCACTTTGGGTAGGCCAGGGTGGTCGCCATAGGTACTGCTGCTGGCGGCATAGGTGAAGCTTTGCACCTGGGCGTCGCGTGCGGCCACCAGCATGTTTAGAAAACCGGTGATGTTGGCGTTGTTGGTGGTAATGGGATCTTCGATGCTGCGGGGTACGCTGCCCAGGGCGGCCTGGTGCAGGACGTAATCGACAGGAATCGGATTGGGCTGGCCCCCACCCCTGCCCTCCCCCATAGGGGAAGGGAGGAATTCCAGGGCTCGACGGCAGTCTTCCAGGATGCGGATATCACCTTCGATGAATTGGAAGTTGGCCCATTGCGCGGGGCTGACGAGGGTTTGCACCTCGTCGAGGTTGCGCCGGTGGCCGGTGGCAAAGTTGTCCAGGCCGACAACGCGCTGATCTAGCTTGAGCAGGGTTTCCAGCAGGTTGCTGCCGATGAAGCCGGCCACCCCGGTGATAAGCCAGGTTTTCGACTCTGCCTGCAACTGCGTTTGCACGGCCTGATAGCGGGTACTCATGCTCACAGCCTCCCGTCGGCGGCACCCAGGGGCAGGATGCTTTTTACGTCAAAAAGTACAGCGCCGGATTCGCCCAGCGCCTTAATGCCGGATTCGCCCAACTCCACGAACTGGCGGTGCCCAACGGCCAGAATGATGGCCGCGTATTGCCCAGGCCCCGGTATGGCTTTCAGGCACTGCAGCCCATATTCGTGCTCGGCTTCCCGCGCGTCGATCCAGGGGTCGAATACATCAACCTGAGCGTTATAGCGCTGCAGGGTGCGCACAATGTCCACCACCTTAGTGTTGCGCACGTCGGGGCAGTTCTCTTTGAAGGTCAGGCCCAGCACCAATACCTTGCTGCCGAGCACCGGAATGCCTTTGCGCAGCATGAGCTTGATGGTGGCGTCGGCCACATGGGCGGCCATGTTGTCGTTGACGCGGCGGCCTGCCAGGATGACGTCAGGGTGATAACCGACCTCCTGCGCCTTGTGCGTGAGGTAATACGGATCCACCCCAATGCAATGTCCGCCTACCAGGCCAGGGCGGAAAGGCAGGAAGTTCCACTTGGTGCCGGCTGCCTGTAGCACTTCGAGGGTATCGATGCCTAAGCGTGCAAAGATCAGGCTTAGCTCGTTCATCAGGGCAATATTGATGTCACGCTGGGTGTTCTCGATCACCTTGGCGGCCTCGGCCACCTTGATCGAGCTGGCTTTGTGGGTACCAGCGGTGATGATCTGGGCATACAGCGCGTTGACGGCGTCGGCCACCTCGGGAGTGCTGCCGCTGGTGACTTTCTTGATGCTGGGCAGGCGGTGCTCTTTGTCGCCGGGGTTGATGCGCTCGGGACTGTAGCCACAAAAGAAATCCTGGTTGAACTTGAGGCCGCTGGCGCGCTCGAGCTCGGGCACACAAACTTCCTCGGTGGCTCCAGGAAAGACGGTGGATTCATAGACCACCACGTCACCCCGCTTCAAGGCCGCACCTACGGTCTGACTGGCCTTGATGAGGGGCGTGAGATCGGGCCGATTCGCCTGATCCACCGGAGTGGGTACGGTGACGATAAAAACCTGGCATGCCATCAGATCCTGCAGCTGGTGGCTGTAGCGCAGGTGACGGGCCGCCCGTAGCTCCTCGGCACTGCATTCCAGGGTGTGGTCGCGCCCGGCCTGCAGTTCCTCGACACGCGCCTGGTTGATGTCGAAGCCCAAAACGGGGCGGTGCTTGCCAAACTCTACGGCCAAGGGTAGGCCAACATAGCCCAGGCCGATGATGGCAATGGTTGAGTCTGAAAAATTCATGGGCAACAAATCGAGGAAGATAGCGTTCGGTGAATCATAGAACCAGTAGCATCCCAATTTGATCCTGTCCGTCACCGCCTGCCACAACCACGCCCAGCCCCTGCCGTCGGCATACATCATCCAGCCGCACAGGCGACACCCGCCCACCTATCTCACGTGCCCTCCGTTCGCCAAAAAGTCGCCCTGCAGTTCTTCTTCAGCAACCTGGCCACGGCGGCCAACTTTGCGCTGTCGATCGTGCTGGCACGCTTGCTTACGCCGCAGGAAATCGGCATTTTTTCCATGAGCGCGGTGCTTATCGCCGTCGCCCATGTATTTCGCGACTTTGGCGTAACAGCCTTCATCAAACGCGAAAAGGAGCTCAGGCCCGAGATGCTGCGCAATGCCCTCGGCGTGTTGCTGGCAACCTCTTGGACGGTGGCTGCGTTGATGTTTTTGAGTGCGCGGTACTGGGCTCATTTTTTTCACGAAGATCAGGTGGTACCGGTGGTGCGGGTGCTGGCGCTGGGCTTCATCTTCATACCATTTGGCGCCATTCCCATGGCCATCCTGACACGCGAGATGGCCGTCGAAAAAACTGCCTACGTGACGGCGGCAAGCACCATCATTTATTTCATCACATCGATCGTCCTGGCATTGAAGGGCTTTGGCGCCATGACCATGGCCTGGGCCAACCTGGTCAACATCATCGTCGCCGGCGCCATGGCGCGCTGGATGGTGGCGCGCCCACTGCCGTGGCTGCCCGGGCTTGGCCAGGTGCGCGACATCGTGAATTTCGGCCTGGGCAATCTGTTCACGGCCCTGCTCAAGGCGGCAGACAACGCATTACCCGACGTCATGCTGGGTCGCTGGATGACGCCCGCCGCCGTGGGCCTGTTCAGCCGGGCCAATTCCACCGTGAACATGGCGAATGCGGCGCTGCTCCCAACCGTGAATTATTTCGCACTGCCGCATTTGGCCAAGGTGCATCACGCCCAGGGGCCAGTGGGCGGCGAATATCTGCGCGCCAGCTCCCTTATCAATGCAATGATGCTGCCCACCTTCGCCGCGATTGCGGTACTGGCGCATGACATCGTTAGCCTGCTATACGGCCAGGCTTGGATGGCAGCAGCTCCTGCCATCCCCTGGCTGTGTCTGTCCTACGCCGTCAGTAGCCTGTTCACATTGAGTACCCCTGCCCTGACTGGCGTTGGCAAGCCTTATGCGGCAATAGGCCCCACCACGGTCGTGCTGTTGGCCAAGGCCCTGTGTGCGCTTTGGCTCATGAACGGCAGCCTGCACAACTTCGCCTTGGCCATGGCGCTGGGTCAATTGCTCGGGATACCCTTTTACCTGTGGATCCATAAGCGTCATCTGAATCTGACCTGGACTGCCTGGGGCCGCAGCACCGTGCCCTTGGTGGCTCAGGGCCTGCTGGTGGGCGGCATCTGCCTAGTCACGCGGCAGGCGGTGCCGCAAGACATTGCCCCGTGGGTTGCCATCCTGGTCACCGGTGCCTGTGCGGCACTGGCCTTCTTGGTAGGCTGCTTTGCGCTGTCGCTGCCCATGGCAGATGAATTGCGACGCATGCGCAAGGCCCTCGCGCAACGGAGACAATGCCCATGAAACAAAGCCCGCCGCCCCCCCGCGAGACACCCCGCGTCTCCGTCATCATGCCGGTGCGCAACGGCAAAGATTATTTGCAGGAAGCCCTGGACAGTGTGCTTCAACAATCGTTTACCGAGCTGGAGCTACTGCTGGTCAACGACGGCTCCACGGACGACGACTACGACCGCTACGCGTTGCAGGACGCGCGTGTTCGCGTGCTCCATCTCAGTGGTTTGGGCGTCTCGTGCGCCCGCAATGTAGGCATGGCGCAGGCGCGTGGTGAATTCATCGCCTTTCTGGATGCCGACGACATCTGGTTCCCAGGCAAGCTACAAACGCAGGTGACGTACTTTGACCAGCACCCCGATGTTGGCGTCGTCTTCGGCCAGTTCATCCGCTGGCCTGCCTTGGCCAATGGCAGTTTTGCCCCTGCGGCCTCGCTTGTGCAGGACGCAAGCCAGTTCACACGCATGGATCCTGAGCGGTCGGGCTGGCTCTACACCCGCCTCCTTGATGGTTTGCTGGTAGGCATGAACACTGCCGTGGTACGCCGTGGTGTTTACGAAGCGATTGGCGGCTTCAACGAAGCCATGCGCCAGGGCGAGGACTATGACTTCTGGCTCAAGGCGTCACGGGTCGCAGAAATGCATTCGCTCAATGGCCCGGTGGCCCTGTACCGCATCCACGGCGCCAGCGCCATGCACCGGCTTTCGGCCGAAAGCCATTTGGTCAACCTGCTAAAGGCAGCGTCCATGCGCTGGGGGCTGAAGACGCTCGGCGGCCAAAGCCTGGGGTCTGGAGCCTTTCAGAAACGCCTGACCCGCGTTCACTTCGACCATGGCTATGCGCATTATTGGCGCGGAGATCGCACCATCGCCCGCGCTGCCTTCTGGCAGGCGCTGCGCAATGGGCACCGCCCCCTGCGTAGCCTGGTCTATATCTGCCTGTCGTATTGGCGCGCCAAGGCTCCAGGGCAACCACCCGCCACATAATCAAGCCGTGAGGCGCCAGCAGGCACTCTGAACACCGCGCAATGCTTGGCCCCACAGGCCCGCCGTCACAATGCCTTTGCAAAACACGTGCTCTTCGTTGGCGAAGTCCCGCTTGGCCGCGCTGTCGCCCTCGCCCCGGTCAATGCAAGCAATGCCATGCAAATCCGATACAGCCAAAATATGGCGAAACAGGATGCGCCCCGGTGAGAAGACAGCAAACCGTTGATCGTAGACCGGAAACCAGTAGTGCAGCACCGCCCCACATTGCAAGCCAAAATGCGCCGCCACCATCTGCCCACCTGACCGCAGTACGCTGAGTCTGGGCTGGCAGTAGGCATCCGATGACGTCAACAAACGCTGCAGCAAACGTGCGTTGGCTGGGTCGAGCAAGGCCCCACCGTCATGCCCGGTACGCTGGTACTGCGCATTTTTCAGGGTAACCAACCAATCCAGATCCTGCTGCGGCGTGGGCGTTTGCATCTCGAACACGAGCGCGCCATGCTCGGCCGCCAGCTTGCGCTCACGCCGCTCGGTGTCACTGACCAGCTTTTTGTCTTGCGTGCGCAAATATTCCCAATGGGCAGCACCGCCATCGGGGTGGATGCGGGTGCGCAGCCCTATTCTGCACTCCTGTCCGACGAGGCCATGCGCCGCCTGGGTTTCGTCGAGATGGGTGAAATAAAGACAGTGAAGACCCGCCGCATTCAACAATACTGACCATTGCAACTGAACCCCTGGGCTTGCCAGCAAACCGAAATAGTCCGACATCTGCCCCCCTGCCGGCTCCCTAAGCCCCATGCGCCCAAGCCAGCCCCGCGCACGCTGCAGCAGCATGACACCGGCCAACTCGTCACCACGCCAACACAGCAACACTTCTACCGTACCAATGCACTCATGCACGGCTGCGGCATAGACTGGAGACAGAAACGCCCAGCGCGTGCTGGTGCTGTCGCGCAGCAGCCGTGACCATGCAGCCAGCTCTGCGTGGGACAGCGCACAAAAAGTCTTGCGTTGGATGCGCAAGCGGTCAGCACTCATAACTAGGGGTATCACTGGGTTGGCAAGCTGTCGCAAACGTTTCCCCTTCGGGATAGGGGCACCACTCATCCTTTTGGTAGCGCGCAGCACATGCTGCCTGAGGGGACTCCCTCGCCCCCTTAAGGACTTGTATATGCACATTTATTGATAGCGTAAGGCGCTTATTCAGCAATTATTTTTGGCCATTTCTTGCCTGGAGGAAGATTGTGATGGAGCTTGGAGAATTCTTCGGTAGCTTACCGACATGAGAGTGCGAGCGTCGCAGGCCCCCTCCCCCTCCGGACGGGGATGCGGAAATCAACCGTACGCACTGCCCTTCCCAGATAGCCTGCGCCCAAAAATGTGTACGCACACTATTGCTGCACAGTGCGGAAAAACAGGAACGTAGCCAGGCGTTCCGGCGCAATGCAGCCGTTTTTACAGGTCCAGGTGTTTTCTGGAACGTGGATGCGCCCTAGGGCCGGAAGTGAATCTGATAAGCACGACGCGTCGGCCAGCGTGGGCTCGCTGGTGAATACCCACTCAAACCCCACCATCCGGGCCTGTACTACGAGTTCATGTGTCCAGGCGCCGTGGGGAAACGACATGCTATGCACGCGTTGGCCCAGAACAGCCAATACTGCATGACTGGCCTGCAGTTCGGCTTGTGGGTTCGTTGATCGTGTCAATGGCCCGTGGGTGTGGCCATGCCCCCCCATCGCCAGAGAGCTGCCGTTAATAGCCTGTAATTCGTCCAGGGTAACCATCTGGCGATCCATGACATGCGTCGCAACATCCGGCGCATGTGTTTGCAGCCAGATCCAGCGCTGGAGTTCCGGCATAGCCGCAAGATGGGCTGTCAGCGCCTGGCTTACGTCGCCTTGTACCCTATCCGTCCAGCCCGCGGCCTGAGAAAGACGTACCAAGGCGCCGGGCTGTTGGAGCGCACTGATCAGCGCATCCTGCCACCAACGCGGTTCTTTCAGCGCCAGTACTTCACTTGCCAAAAACAACACCGCGGGCAAGCTGCGGCGCTCAAGCTCAGGAAGTGCGTGGGTCAAGGTGTCACGCCAGCCATCGTCAAAGGTGATCAACAGTGGGGTTGGTGGCAACTTAGAACGCCCCTGCCGGGCGGCCTGCAGCGTATCCAGGCTGATCACGTTGTAATGGCGTTGCACAAAGTCCAGGGTACGCCCGAACCCCTCCCGTGTGAAGGTGAACTCGCGGTCCGCCTGCGCCAAAGCAGGATCATCGGCCGGCAAGACCCGGTGAAACATGAGCACTGTAAGTATGTGCCGGTTACGCCAGCGGTGCAGACCGCCCAAAAGACCACAACGGTAAAGCGCTGTGCGCAATACATCTTTCACGGTAGTCGTCACAGTCATGCAGTCGACTCCGGAACTTGCAACGGCTTGGTTATCAGATTGCGCGCCAATTGAAAGGTCATATGCCAATCACGCTCAGCCCACGGAGTGAAGCGCGGAATCTGGAAGGGTGAGGTACTGGTATCGGCCACACCCCAATGCGTGGTGACCGCATAGCGGTAGCCGGCACGCTTGACTGCGTCTACGTGCAAGCGCGAAAAATCAGCATAGGGGCGACCATTGGGGTAGGCAAAGCCGTCCACCGCCCCGCCCACGATGGCGCGCAGGCGCTCGCGGGCACCACCAATCTCGTGTTCGACTTCCTCGGCGTTGCAGTAGTCCAGGATGGGATGCAGCGCTGTATGCGCACCAATGCCAAAACCCTGGCTGTGCAAGTCGCGCAGCTGAGCCTCGCTCATCACCGGCACTTGGGCAGGCTGCACGCCTGCCATGGATTCAAGCTGCTGCAGGATCTGCTCGCGCCGGAAAAGCGTGAGGTATTTCAACTCTTGTTCCAGGCGCAACACCTGGCGCTGGCGGTCGGCCATGGTCGCTACAGGCTGCGCTGGCAGAAAGGGGATTCCCATGTCCAGCACGGAACCGGGCAGACGGCGAACTGCAGCCAAGATGCGCTCGTGCCACAGTGGCACGCCATCAAACTGCCCCGAGGTGATAAAGAAAGTTGCATGCAGGTTGCGGCGCAGAAGCAATGGCGCGACGCCCGACAGCCAATCCGGGTAACCATCATCGAAGGTGATGCATGCCGCACGCCGTGGCAGGCGGCCCGCCTGCAACAGCGCCAGGGCATCGCCCAACGGCAGCACTTGCAGCTTGGTGAACGTAGTATCCAGGAGGTGCTCGAATCTGGCGATATCAACCTCCGCCGGGATCAGCGGATCGCGCTGACGGGGTACCTTATGGAACAGGAATACCGACAACTTGCCCTTGGACATCGACTGCAGAACCAGGCGGGAAATCACATCGCCCCCTTACGGGGCAGGGCCTGGCCTACCGTATCGGCCCGCGCCCGCCCAACATGGAGCCGCAACAACTCCATGAGCATCACCACCATATAAATTACCTCGTAATAGCCAAGGCTGACCGCCGCCCCCCCCACCATGAAGGCCAGCACCGCCAACATCAACATGTCAGCCATGTCGCCAGCCCACTGGTAGGGCGCGCCAAGCCGGGTGGTTACGCGTTTGATGGCCTGTCGACTCCACAGTGCACGCAGCAGTATCAGCAGGAACAGCCCCAACCCTACAAAACCCAGATCACCCATAACCTCGAAGTAGATGCTGTGTGCCGCCTTGGCCGAGAATGTCGGAACAGGCAATTGCAGAAAACCAAGAAGCCCCGGGTCTGCCTTGAAGCTGTCCCAGATCCACTGAACCTGCACCGCGTGAAACCCGCCACCAAAGACCGGATTGGCCAGGGCAATGGCAGAACTCACCCTCCAGGCAAACACCCGTCCCATGAAGGATTGATCATCATTCATATCCTCAATAGTGGACATTCGATTGGTGATATTTTCTGGCGCAAAGGCAAGAAACCCCATAACGGCAGCCATTACCAGAACCACCGCCAAACCCTTGCGACGGGTGGTGAGAATCCACCAAGCCCCCACAACGGACACCGCGATGAAACCACCACGCGAGCCACCGCCAAGAATGGCCAGCACCAGCACGCAAAAGGCTCCCAAGTAGCCGAGGCGGATGAGTCGATTGACCGTGTAGCTATGCAAGTAAAACAGCAGCGGCAGTACCAGCGCCAACGCCACAGAAAGATGGTTTCGATCGTTCAGCATGGTACCTTGCGGGCCCAGCATGAGATGTCCGCCGGCCGATACGACTGTCTTGAGCCCATTCAGCACACCGTGAACCCCCAGCCCAAGGGCAATGACGATCAACATGGCGTGAAAATGCACGCGCTCACGCACGAAAAACGGCATGACCACCGCGAACAACAGTCCTTTAAGTAGGAGCTCATAGTACTGATCGTTGTTGGGGTTGTCGCCATACGCAAACCAGTACGCCAGCGTTGCGTGGATGGCAAATAGCACATAAAGCCAGGTCACCGCATTGTTTTGATAATTGCGCCACGGCACACGCCCCAACGCCAGCAACAACAAGGTCAGCAGGGCGCACACCAGATTCACGCGCGCCCCCACCATGAAGCCATAAAAATAGGTGGTGGGTGCCAGCATGGCAGTCCACCCCCACAACAGGTAGGCGTTGAATGGACGAGCCATGCCCAGGGGCAACGCCACGAGCAGCATCAAAGCAAATATCAGATCACGCATATGCTTTCGTGCACTTCAGAACACACGAAGGCTCAGTGCGACTGATTGGTCTTGTCATAGCGTAGATATCCGAGATCGATATCGTGGTCATCACGCCCTACAAATATGCACCAACATAAATACAGCATCACCCCCAGATCAATCACCAGAATGAATGCTTCCACAGAAAATCTCCATTTGAAAAATTCAACCGGCGGTAATACGACAGTTGATTATTTTGAGTTCAATATATCGATCTGTGCGCTATTGCGCGACCTGCCCATTGTTGCGGTAGCTTACTGATCGCTCCTCGTACGCAGGGAACTCGGCTTGCGTCGCAACGCGTGCCACATTCTCAAACTCACCGATGATCAACGCATGCCTGTGCATGTCGCACCCTTCCAAACAACTGCAGCTGCCCCTGCGTCGTCGCCATCCAGGAAAAAGTCTCGGCATGGGCGCGCGTTGCGGCTCGGGCAGGTGAGCGCGCTTGCAATTGTGTCCAGGCCTTGACCAACGCCTGTGCGCTTCGGCTCTCCAGCAGCTCTCCTGCGACGGGGGAGTTCACCATGTCGGGTGTACCCGAGACATTGGTGGATAGCACCGGCGTGCCGCAGGCCATGGCCTCCAGCAGCACGTTGGGCCAGCCCTCGCGGCTGCTGCACAGGGCCAAAGCGTTGGCTGCGCTGTACCACCACTTGAGCTCGTCTTGCGGCACCAGGCCCGCCCAATGCACCCGGTCGGCAACGCCGGTGCGGGCGGCCAGGGCCTTCAAGGCCGCCTGCTCCGGGCCAGCGCCTGCAATCAGCAAGGTTACGCCGGGTAAGTGTGCCAATGCCTGGATGGCGATGTGGTGGCCCTTGAGTTCCACCAGGTTCGCCACCATCAGCAGGTAGCTCCCCTCTTTGGGCAGGCCCAGGCGCTCACGCGCCGCTTGNCGGTCTTCGGGGACAAAACGCTCNAGATCAACGCCATTGCGCAGAACATTGAGCTTTGACGGATTGGCCCCAAGCTCCGCCAGCTTGTCCATGAGCGCCTGGCACACGCCGATGGAAGATGCGGCCTGTTCGGCCGCCTGCAGGATCAGCTTGCGCGGACGCGGGTACTGCGAGATGAGGTTCAAGTCTGAACCACGTGCCGTCACCACGAACGGCTTGCCCAGCCATTTGGCCAGCAACGCAGCGGCCACGCCATCGGGGTAGTAATAGTGGGCGTCGATCAGATCAAAGTCGAACCCGTTGCGTTGCAGCCGGCGTAGCGTGGGCAGCGCACCCAGGGCCAGGGCATATGGGGCGATGTTCATGCCCACCTTGGGCGGCAGCAGGTAACGCGGGTGGTGTACTTCGACCCCGTTGCGCTGCTCCATGCGCGGCGTGGCGGCAAACTTGGCATAAGAGCCAAACCGCGCCGCCTTGAAGGGGAACCAAGGCACCGGCGCCACCACCTTAGCCTGCACCTCGCCAGTCTTGAGCAGCTCGCGCAGGCGCGTCTCCACGAAGATGCCGTGGATGGGCCGCACCGCGCTGGGGTACAGGGTGGAGAAGAGAAGAATATTCACGCCCCACCCCGGGCGAATAACGCGTTAAGCAAGGCAGAGCAGATCACCGCAGCACGCCCTTGGTATCGATGACCACCTTGTCCTTGATGACCTGGGGGTCGATGTCCTTGAACTCTTCGTGATCCACCAGCAGCAAGAGGATGTCGGCCTCCTTGATCACGGTTTTCAGGTCGTACAGCGCAAAGGGCGCCTTCTCTTTGCGCACATTGGGGTCGCAGGCCATGATCTTGCCTATGCCCGACTGGTGCAGGTGGTGGACTATGTCCATGGATGGCGACTCTCGCAAGTCGTCGATATTCGCCTTGAAGCTCAGGCCCAGGCAGCCGATGACGGGCTCGTGAAAGCGTGCGGCCTTGGCCTTGACCTTGGCGATCACCCAGTCGGGCTTGGCGTCGTTGACCTCGCGCGCGGTACGAATCAAGCGTGACTGGGCGGGTGCACTGGCCACGATGAACCAGGGGTCTACCGCGATGCAGTGCCCACCCACGCCCGGCCCGGGCTGCAGGATGTTCACGCGCGGGTGGCGGTTGGCCAGGGCAATGGCCTCCCAAACGTTGATGCCCAGGTGGTCGCAGATGACGGACAACTCGTTCGCAAACGCGATGTTCACGTCACGGAAGGAGTTTTCGACCAGCTTGGACATTTCTGCCGTGCGGCTGTCGGTCTCCAGAATGGCGCCGTTGCAAAAGGTCTTGTAGAGCGCCTTGGCCTTTGCCACTGCGGCCTTGGTGGTGCCGCCGATGATGCGGTCGTTATCCACCAGCTCGCGCAGGATTTGCCCAGGCAAGACACGCTCGGGGCAATGCGCCGTGTGGATCTTGCCAGCCAGTTCAGGGCGCATGGCAACAATGATTTCTTGCACGCGCTCGGTGGTGCCCACGGGCGAGGTGGATTCCAGAATGACCAGATTGTCTTCGCGCAAATACGGTGCAATGGCACGCGTGGCGGTCTCGATATAGGCCAGGTCGGGCGCCTTGGGGTTGCCGTCCACCTCTTTGAATGGCGTGGGCACCGCCAGGATGAACGTGTCGCCCTCCTCGGGCGTCAGGGACGCCTTCAGGTTGCCGCTGTTGACTGCCGACTTGACGAGGATGTCCAGGTCTGGTTCGACGATGTGGATGCGGCCCGAATTGATGATGTCAACGGCCTGTGCGTTGACATCGACGCCAAGCACCTGGTGGCCCTTGGTGGCCAGCATGGAGGCCGTTGGCAGACCAATGTAGCCCAGGCCCATTACGATAATTTTTTGCAGTTCGCGCGCCATGGCATTACTCCTTGTTCTTCAAATTTAATAGTGTTTTGACAATGCGTTGCGAGGCCTGGCCGTCTCCATAGGGGTTGTGTGCCTGTGCCATGGCCGCATAGGCAGCTGGGTCGGCCAGCAGGCGCTCTGCCTCGGCCACGAGCTTTTGCCGATTCGTGCCTACCAGGCGCACCGTGCCGGCCTCAACAGCCTCGGGCCGTTCGGTGGTTTCGCGCATCACGAGCACGGGCTTGCCCAGCGAGGGCGCCTCTTCCTGCACACCGCCCGAGTCGGTGATGATGAGATGCGCCCTGTCCATCAGGTAAACAAACGGCAGATAGTCCACGGGGTCGATGAGGTGGACGTTATCAAGCTGACGCGCCGCCAGGATGTCGTGCACGGGCTGGCGCACATTGGGGTTGAGGTGTACCGGGTACAGCACTTGCACGTCTGGGTGGGCGGAGGCAATGTCTGCCAATGCGTGGCAGATGTTCTGGAAGCCTTCGCCAAAATTCTCCCGGCGATGGCCCGTAACCAGGATGAGGCGGCGGTTGGGGTCGAGAAACGAGAACTCCTTGTCCAGGCGCTGGCGCAGCTCCGCGTCTGCACGCAGCTTGTCCACCACGGCCAAGAGGGCATCAATCACGGTGTTGCCGGTGACGTGGATGGCGTCGGCAGAGACGCCCTCGCGCAGCAGGTTGGCCTTGGCCGTTGCCGTGGGGGCGAAGTGGACGTCGGTCATGGCGCCAGTCAGGCGGCGGTTCATTTCCTCGGGGAACGGGGCCCACTTGTTATTGGTGCGCAGGCCGGCCTCTACATGCCCCACCTTGGCCCGCGTGTAGTACGCGGCCAGGCTGGCCGCCAGGGTGGTGGACGTATCGCCATGCACCAGCACCAGATCGGGCTGCTCGGCCGCCAGCACGGGTTTTAGCCCCGTGAGGATCTGGGTGGTGATGTCGAACAGATCCTGCCCTGGCTTCATCACGTTCAGGTCGTACTCGGGCTGCAGGTCGAACAGGCGCAGCACCTGGTCGAGCATTTCGCGGTGCTGCGCGGTGACGCACACCACTGTCTGTAACGCAGGCGCTGCCTGCTGCAGGGCCTTGACCAGCGGGGCCATCTTGATGGCCTCGGGCCGGGTTCCAAACACCACCATCACCTTCATGCTTGCACCTTCTTCTGCGTGATCCGTTCATACACGGGTTTGTAGTTGGCGACGCTGTTGCGCCAGTTGCGTACCGACTCGACAAATGCCCGGCCGTTGGCCTTGAGAGCGGGCCAGGCCTGCCTGTGGTTCAGCAGGTCCAGCAGAGCCTGTGCCAGCGCATCCTTGTTGCCGGCTTCAAAAAGCACGCCGGTCTTCATGTGCTCCACCAGCTCTTTATGCCCCCCGACTGCGGATGCGACAAAGAGCTTTTGCTGCGCCATGGCTTCCAGCGGCTTGAGCGGCGTGACCAGTTCGGTCAACCGCATGGAATGGCGCGGATAGGCCAGCACGTCGATCAGGTCGTAGTAGCGGCTGACCTGCTTGTGCGGCACACGCCCGGTAAACACCACATGGGCCTCGAGTTGCAGGCGAGATACCTGCTCGCGCAGGCGCGCGTCCTCAGGCCCACCGCCAACCAGCAGCAAGGCCACGGCGGGATTGGCCCGCAGGATCGCCGGCAAGGCCTGGATCAGCAAGTCCAACCCTTCGTAGGCGTAGAACGAACCGACAAAGCCCAGAACCAGCTTGCCATCGAGGTTCAAAGACCGCTTCAAGGCGGGGTCGGGCGCCTGCGATGCCTGGAAGGCCTGGGTATCGACAGCGTTGGGAATGACAGTCACCTTGGCGGGATCGACGCCACGACCAGCAATATCGGAGCGCAGGCCCTCGCAGATCGTGAATACATGGTCGGCCTTGCGGATGGCCCAGGTCTCCAGGGCACGCGTGAGGCGGTAGCGCGCGCTGCCTTCACGGGTGGTGCCATGATCGACGGCCGCGTCTTCCCAGAAGGCGCGAATCTCGTACACCACGGGCAGCCCCAGTTCGCGCCCCACGCGAATGGCGGGCACGGCGTTGAGCACCGGCGAGTGGGCGTGAATGATGTCTGGCCGCACCTCCTGGGCCACCTCGCGCAGCCTGCGCGTGAGCTGCCCCATGAGCTGCCACTGACCAAGCAACGGCAGGCCGGATGCCGCGCCCGTTGCAGCGGCAGTGCGATAGAAGCTGAGGTCGTCAACGGTCTCCAAGGCCTGTTCGGTAACGCCTTGCTTGGGGGACGTGAGGTGAAAGGTTTGCCAGCCCAGCGCCCGCTGCTCGCGCAGCAGGGCGGCAGTGCGAAACGTGTAGCCGCTGTGCAGGGGAATGGAATGGTCGAGAACGTGAAGGATTCGCATAAATCAAGCGTGGCTCAAACTGGTCGCCCTGACACCCGCCAATTGTCCGGCCCATACTGCCTGCCATTGCGCCAGCATGGCTGGCTTGGCGTAGGTGCTGCTGACCAAGGCATGCCCTCTGGAAGACCAAGCGGACCATTTGCTGTTTGCCTGCGCAACCTGCAGCAGCAACTGCGCAAAAGCCGCATCGTCTGGCGGGCAGACATTGTCCGGTGACACGTCGGCAAGGATGGCCGGCACATCGCCCACCGCAGTAGCTACGACGGGCATGCCCATTGCCATGGCCTCCAGCATTGCAATGGGCTGTTGCTCGGTATCGGACGACAGGGCAAATAGATCAAAGTCCTTGAGCTTCTCGCCCGGATTGCTCAGGTAACCAGTGAACTCAACGTCATCACCCACACCAAGCGACTGGGCCAGTTGCTGTAATTCAGCTTGCAATAGTCCTCCACCCACGATGGTCAGGCGCGCCGGTTGTACCGAACGCAGGCGGGCGAATGCCTTGATCAGACGAGCGATATTTTTTTCCGACCGCAAGCCGGCGACGGTGCCTACGTGAATGGCTGCGCCGGCCACCAACTCACGCTGCGGGCGCATGCGTGCCGGCACATTCACGCCGTTGGCAATGAAGTGAACACGGTGCTCAGGCAACCTCCATTCCTGCAGGGCAATGCGCTCCAGCTGGCGCGAGATGACCACCACGGGAACCCTTGCCCAGCCAAGCAATGCACGGCGCATCCATACCCGCCTGGGCAGCTGACGTGCGGCCTCTTCAGGGCCAAAACCGTCCTCCACATGTACCTGGTGGCAAACCTGGGGGAGGTTGGCCGCTGCCCATTCGATGGCACCCCAGTTGTAGCTCATCAACAAATCGGGCTGCAGGCTGCGCAGCACCTGGCGGAACGAAGCTCGATTGGCCAGCGCACCGCCCTTGATGACCTTCAGGGTCATGGGCGCCCAATTGACCGAAGGGTGCAGGCGCTCGCCGGCATCGAACCGGTTGTCCATGGCAACCACGGTATGGCGGAACATGGGGCCCAGCGCATTGGCCAGTTCGACAAAGCGCGCCTGCGGCCCACCCAGCTGAAAGGTGGAGAAGGCATGCAGCAAATGCCGGGGCCGCTGTTCGGTTGTCACGCGACGGGCTCCTCGGCATGCACCATCACGGCCATCTGCCGGAACGTCTTGGCATCGGCAACGGGGGCCCAATCCAGATCCCGCTTGGCAGCACTGCAATCGAACATGGCGGAAATGCCACGCGAACGGATGTCCCGCAAGTACGGGCGCTGCACGCGCCGCCCGGTAGCCCGCTTGACCAGCCATTTGCCCATTTCTGCCAGCCACAGTGCAACCGGCGACGAAGGCACGAACTTCAACGGTCTGCCCGTGACCTGGGCTACGTCAGCCAGATACTCGCGGGCCGTTGGGCGCACATCGCCCACCAGGTTGTAGGCCCGCCCCACGGCCTGTTCAGAGGTCATCGCACCCACGATGGCGTTGGCGCAATCCGTCACCAACACCCAGGGCAAGGCATTGCGCCCGTCGTTCCAACCAACGCAGTATTGGTCGTTGTTGAAGAATCCGAGGCCGCCATGGAAGGGCGAGGTCCCTGCCCCAACCACCAGGCCCGGACGTAGCAATACCACGGGCAAGCCCAACCGCCGATGAACGTCCAGAACGGCAGCGTCGGCCAGCGCCTTGGCATGTGCGTAGTCATTGCGGGTTTGTGGCAGCGGGTCGGGCGGGGTGTCGTCGCGCACCGTCTCGCCCGCGTCTCCCAGATAAAGACCGGCGATGGAGCCCACATGCACCAGGCGGCGTGCACCCGCGGCATGGGCCACCTCTGCTACCTGCACCGCGGTATCGACCATGGCGGCGCGAATGGCAGCAAAGTCTGCACCTCCGCCGCCATGCGCCAGGTTGATTACATAGTCGGCGCCAGCCATGGCGCGCTCCAGGTCTTCGCGGCTCTTGACGTCGCCTCGAACCACCTCTACCGCCGGGTGGTTGAACACCGCTTGCAGGTTGCGCGCTCCCCGGGCCATGACGCGTACACGATAGCCTTGTGCCAGCAACGCCTCGGTGGTGTAAGAGCCAATAAACCCGGTGCCGCCGAGCAACACGACCAGTTCGCCCTGGTTCGCGGGGGGCATGGCCACGGCCTGCGCCGGCGCGGGCAGGGGCTTGAACCCTTGGGCAATCTGCTCGCAAACCTCTACCAACGAAGCACCAAACTCCAGGTCGATACGCGGGCGGCCATTGCTCTGCAGCTCGCGGTAAAAGGCCTGGATGCTGTTTTTCATGCCCACGTAGAACGCGTCCGACCGTGGCTTGAGTTTGGCCATGGCCAGGACATAGTCACGCAGCACGGCAAAACCTTGCCGGCGAATCTGGCCTGCCGTGGAGCGTGCCGACAGCCATGCGTCCACCGGATCCATATAAGCCGTGCGCGCCAATGTGTGGAACTGGTTGGCAAACATGTCGGCAATGGCAACACCGTCATCGCACACCACGGTGAGGCGGCACACCGTGAACTGAGAGCCCACATGGAAACGCATATGTGCCGGCATGCGTTCGCAGGCAAAGCTGGCCTGGCAGGCAGCATGGAGGCCGACGCCTGGCGAAATCTCGATGGGTGCCTCGCTCAATACCGACAGTTCGCGCACTGGGCCTGCCATGTCCACCACCTGCGACAAGGGATGGACAGCCTGCTCCAAAAGGATGTTGACCGGCTCGCGGAACATCCAGTGGCTGAACTGGCGCGCGGTCAACTGGCGCAGTGGCACTTCATAGACATAACTGAGATAACGCGGCTTACCCAGTGCGCCAGACGCTATGGTTTTTTTGAGCTGTTCGTAGGCTGGGTTGAAAACAAAGTTCTGATTGACCCCCACCACTGCCCCGGAGGCGGCGGCGGCGCAGCGCAGCGCGGCACATTCGGCGCTGCTCACGCCCAGCGGCTTTTCAAGCAACACGGTCTTGCCGGCCTGGACAAACGGCATGGCCGTGGCCAGGTGCAGATCGGGTGGCGTCAGGACATGCACCGTATCCGCTTCACTGGCTGCTGCCTGCTCCAGCGAGTCAAAGACGTTTGGAATATGGAAGTCGCGCGCCAGTCCCTCGGCAGTGGCAGCGTTGGCGTCAAACACGCCGTACAGCACCACTCCAGGCGTATCTTTCAATGCGGCGGCGTGGGATCTTGCAATGTTGCCGGCACCAACCAGCAGTACTTTCTTAGGGCTCACTCAGTCGTTCCTCAAATGTCAATTCAATGCAATGCGGCGGCACCAACCAACGCGCCTTCATTCACGCGCAGAAACGCCTCGAACATCAGCAGCATCCACAGCGCAGTGGCGTGGTCACGCATGCCGCTGTTGTGCTCGTCGATCAGGCGGCTGATGGTTGCGGGGTTGAAGTAACCACAATCGCGCATGCGCTCGCCCTGCAATGCCGAACGCACGCGGTCTTTCAAAGGGCCGCGCAGCCATGCTGCCAGCGGCACCGAAAAACCCATCTTGGGCCGGTACAGCAGGTCGTGCGGCAGCAGCGGTTCATAGGCCTGCTTGAAGATGGCCTTGCCCTGGCCGCCACGGATCTTGAAGTCGCTGGGCAGCGTGGCCAGCCATTCGACCAGCAGGTGATCCATGAGCGGCTCGCGTACCTCCAGCGAGTGGGCCATGCTGGCGCGATCGACCTTGGTGTTGATGTCGCCAATCAGCCAGGTCTTGTAGTCCAGGTACTGGATGAGCGCCAGCGGGTCGTCGGTCTGCGCCCGTGCCGCGTGCTGGCGGAATACCTCCAGCGCGTGATAGCCCCCCAGGCTGCGCTGCAAGCCAGGCGAAAACAGGGTCTGGCGCTGGTCACCGCGCAGCATGGACATGCTGTGGCAGTAGGCCTGCACGCTGTCCATGGCCAGGGCCTGGAAGGTGGTCTTGGCGCGCAGCGAGCGCGGCGCCCAGTCGGCCTTGGGGTACCAGCGCCCCAGCGGGCCGAACATGCCGCGGCGCAGCGCCAGAGGCAGGCGGCCGCGCACGGCCTCTTCGCCCAGGTGCATGCGGTAGCGCCGGTAGCCGCCCAGGCTTTCATCGCCACCGTCGCCCGACAGGGCCACGGTGACATGCTTGCGCGCCATCTGGCAGACGCGATAGGTGGGGATGGCGGAGCTGTCGGCGTACGGTTCGTCGTAGAGCCAGGCCAGGGTGTCGATCAGGTCGAAATCATCGCTGCTGACGATCTCCATCCGGTGGTTGGTGCGATAGCGCTCGGCCACCTGTTTGGCGTAGCTCGATTCATCAAAGCGCGGGTCGTCAAAACCGATGGAGCAGGTTTGCACCGGCGCGCTGGACAGGCCGGCCATGGTGGCCACGACAGCGCTGGAATCCACCCCGCCAGACAGAAAGGCGCCCAGCGGCACATCGGCAATCATGCGCAGGCGCACGGATTCAGTGATGCGCTCGCGCAGCTCGGCCTGGGCATCCTGCAGCGTTATGATGCTATTATTAGTGAAGCTAACATCCCAATATGGACATGCGCTAGCCCTGTTTTTTTCACCACGTTTCAGCGTCAGCGTATGGGCCGCTGGAAGCTTGTGCGCATGGCGGTAGATGCAGCGCGGGTCTTGCACGTAGCCGAAAGTGAAGTACTCCTCCACTGCCAGCGGGTCGATGTCGCGTGCAAAACCGGGGTGCGCCGTGAGTACCTTGAGCTCCGAGCCAAAGACAAAGCTGCCATCAGGCAACCAGGCGTAGTGCATGGGCTTGACGCCCATGCGGTCGCGGGCAAGAAACAGGGTCTGACGGTCGCGATCCCACAGCGCGAAGGCAAACATGCCGCGCAGCCGGTGCACGCAGGCCTCGCCCCAGGCCGACCAGGCATGGACGATGACCTCGGTGTCGCTGCGCGTCCTGAAGTGGTAGCCCAGCGCCTTGAGCTCGTCCGTCAGGTCGCCGTAGTTGTAGATCTCGCCGTTGAAGACGATGCCCACCGTGCCGGCTTGATTGAACAAGGGCTGCTGGCCGGCGGCCAGATCGATGACGGACAGCCGCCTGTGGCCCAGTGCCAGGCCAGGTTCGAGGTGCACGTCGTGCTCGTCTGGGCCGCGGTGGGCCTGTGCGTCGTTGATGCGCACGATGAGTTCGCGCGAGTAGGCGCGCGTGCCCTGCGTGTCAAAGATCCCGGATATGCCGCACATGCTCAGTCGCGCCCTCTTGTTTGCTTCAGGGCTGCCGCCAGGGCATCACCCTGACTATCCAGGTAGGCCTGCAGGCGCGCCGCCGCGTCGGCCTCGGCCTGTTTGACGTCCATCTCTCCTGACAGCGGGGCATAGATCACGATGTTGGCACCATCGTCACCCCAGCCGCTGATGCGCCCCAGCGCGCCCTGGAGCTTGCCCACGTAGTCACTGGCTGTGAACCCGCCGTGAACCCAGTAGAAGCGCCAGGCCAGAAAACGCTCGCCACCGGCGGCCATGCCACGCGTGTTGTTGCGGATCACCGCGCTTTCGACCTGCAATGGCTTGCCTTGCAGTTGCGCCACCGTTGACCCGCTGGTCACGCGCGACCAAGTCGGATCATTGCTGAAGACCAATACGTTTTCGGAGCTGATGAGCTTGCGCTCATAGTCCTGCTGGCGGTAGTAGCTGATATGCAGGCCTGCTGGCCTGCCCTGCGCGTCCAGCAGCCCCATGTTCAGATCAGCGGATGCATGGCGAAACATGGGTACCCAGGTGTTGGGGGGCTGCGCTGCGGCAGTCCAGGGCGCGGCAACCTGGGGTTGCACCAGGTGGACAGGTGCTGTCTGGGCCGTCAACCCGATCATGGCGTGTACGCCGTAGGGCGCCAGCACCACCACAAGGGCCAGCGCCAGGCCAAGCCATGTCGCTTGCCTGGGCGCATCTGCTTGCGCCAGCGCCATGGCCTTTGGCGCCGGCGCCGGCGGATCCACCCAGCGCGCACCAATGAGAAACATCACGCCAATGACCAGGCCAAAGAACAACCAGCCATAGATAAGGTGATCCACACCAGTGGCAATGGTGTTGCCCGACAGATGCCCCAACATGACGATGAGGTAGGCGCGCACCCAGTTGGCCACCAGCGGAACGACAATGGCGACACCGATGAACACCGCGCGCTTGAGCATGCTCTGGTAGCTGAGATAGGCGAACAGGCAGCCGGCCGTGACCGACGCGATCAGGTAGCGAATGCCGCTGCAGGCCTCGACCACCGACCACGCCCCCGACGGGATGATGAACTGCAGGCCTTCGCGATAAACCGGGATGCCACTGGCACGCAGGGCGAGCACGGTGAAATCGGCAGTCCACTCCATCATGCGTGGCAGCAAAAAGTCGCCAATGGGTACGGCAAAGAACAGAAAAGCCAACGGAAAGGCCAGCGCCCGGGTGACCTGCCAGCCCAGTACCGCGGGCACCGCCAGTACGATCAAGGACACCAGCGCGAGCTGGGTGGCTGCATTCACGGCCACCAGGTCACCTGCCAGCCAGAGCGCCGCGGCCCCTGCCATGAGCAGCCACGCCAGACTGCCCGGGCGCGGCACCATGCCAGCCAGCACGGCACGTTGGCGCCACACCAGCCATAAGGTGATGAGGGGTACGACAAACCCATGGGCATAGGTCTCGGAACGCGTCCAGGTCATGGCCATGGCCCAGGCGGAATGCCAGTAGGCGGCCAGAATGACCACCAGCAGCAGCACGAATGCGGCCAGGGGGCGGTGCCAGTAGGCGGGTATCAATGGCTTGCTGGCCGTCATATCGAGCCTGTCATGCGGTGGCGGTTGCAGTGGAGCTTGCGCTGGCGACCGAAGGCGCAAGCGTGCTGGCCAGGTCGTGATCGATTTTCTTCAGGTGGGCTTGCCAGCTGCATTCTTGCTCGACGTAATGCCGGGCACACTCGCCCAGCGCAACCCTGTCGGTGGGCGACTGCAACAGTTCCAGCAGCGCAGCCACGAATTCTTCGGCTGTGTCGGCACGCAACAAACCNTGGGCGGCAGTTGCGCCAATGGCGTCCGCGCAACTGCTGACGGTGACCACCGGCTGCTGCATGGCCATGGCCTCCAGGATCTTGTTCTGGATGCCGCGCGCCACGCGCAGCGGAGCCACCACGGCGCTGGCGTGCAGCAGGTAAGGCCGCACATCGGGCACGGTGCCCGTGACCACCACATTAGGGCCGGCCAGGGCCTTCACCTGCGGTGACGGGCTGCGGCCCACGATATAAAAGCGCAGGCCGGGGTGGCTGGCAAGCAGGCGCGGCAGCATGTCGGCCACGAACCAGCTCACGCCGTCGATATTCGGCCAATAGTCCATGGCGCCGGTGAAAACCAGGGCCTGCTCGCCCTGGTCAAAAGGGTTGGCTAGTTGTGCGTCGGGTTTGAAGAAATCGCAATCCACCCCATTGCCCATGGATTGGACGCGGCCCTTGGCTTCGGGTGCTTGCGAGACAAACAGGGCTGTCTCATTCGGCGTCACAAAATACGAGCAATGCGCCTGCGCGGCTACCGCGCGTTCATAGGCCAGGAGCCGCCGCCCCTCGCGCCGGTACACCATCGACAACGGCCAGCGATGCGCGGGCGCGTACTGGGTCCACTTGGCGGAGTCCACATCAACAAAATCGACCAGCATCGGCAGGTCCGGCAGCAGCGGCTGGGCGTACTGCGCCATGGCGGATGAAAACACGACACAAGCCTGCAATTTGTGCTCGGCCACGGTCTGCTGCACCCACCGTTGCATGCCGGCATTTCTGTAGTAGGTCAGGGTCAGCGGCTCACCGGTCAGCAGGCCGCTCAGGCTCTTGACCTTGGCGCTGCGTGGCGCAATGTGCTCCACGTGCAAGTCCTTGCACATGGCTTGCAATACAGGCAGGTGCTGCACATCGTCCGGGTCGTCGATAAACGTGCCCAGAAATACCCTGTGGTTCTTCTGCAAATGACGCAGCAGGTGGTAAGAGCGCACCTTGTCCCCCTTGTTGGGCGGATAAGGCAGTCTATGCACCAGAAAAAGAATGTTGCTCACGGCGGCCATGCCTTCCAAATGCCTATCCAAGATTGCGCACGATCTTGGGCCCGAGCCAATTGGCCAGCTGAATCGGCATGCGGCGCCAGGTGGCGATCAGCAACCGATACTTGGCATTCGCGGGGTTGTTCTGCGGCACGCTGTCAGTTTTGTATAGCTGATATTCGTAGTGCAACGGCGTGGGTTCGAAACCCCAATTCTTCTTGAACGCATACGAACCCGTATTCAGCTTGCTGCGCCCATAGTCAAACACCTTCAGGCCACGCGCGCAGGCAAGCCGCATCAGCTCCCAATACTTGAAGTCATTGGCGGCGAGCTCACGCGCGGCCTCTGCATCGCCAGCGTAGTAAGGAAGCACCTCATCGCGAAAATAGAAACTCAGCACGCTACTCACGGGCTTGCCATCGGTATCGCACACCGTCAGCACCTCGCAATCAGGCCCAAATACGCGCAACAGCTGGTTGAAGTACGCCCTGGACAACGCAGGCGTGCCGTGGCGATGGACGTTGTCGGCATACAGCGCAAAGAATCGATCGGCCGTGGGATCGATCTGCGACGTCAAGCCATTCTTGATGCCCTTGCGCACCATCGCGCGTTGTTTGCGCGGAATGGCCAGCAGATTTTCCTCTTCGGTTGCCTCGATGGGCTTGCGAAAGGTGACGTAGAGATCCTGCAGGGGCCAGTCCGCGTGCCGGCGCTGCACATTGCGCAACTCCAGGTGATCCACGCCCAGCTCTCGTGCCAGCTGTTGCGCCCTCAGTTCGAGCGCTGTAGCCGTCTCTTCATCGACCGCAGCCACACCGCCGTAAACCGAGAATGGCAAGCTGGTCAGTGCCTTGCCAAACAAACGGCTTTTGACATGCCCCAGGGGCAATACCCCACGGATAACTCCGCCGCTTTCCGCATACAAAAAATAGCTGTCGTGACCAAAAATATCCTCGATCAGTACCTGCCAGCCCGAGCGATGAAAGAACGTAGCCTGGGGGCAGGCCATGACAAATGCATCCCACCGGGCGACATCGATGCTATTGCGCCGATCAAGCCTTTGAATGGATAGCGAGGTAACGACATCAGACAAGGGAAGCTTTCTGCACAGATTGAGGTAGAAATATATGATCCATCCGCCCCCATCTGAAATCTCGTAACAAACACCCCAGACGTTGCTCCATGCGACCAATGTTCACATAGTGCCTGAACCGTGTCTTGAGGCCCACTCCCTCCACACGTGGCTGATTTTTGTCAATTTCCCAAGGGTGAAAATAAAACACTGCCGGCGATGCATCCTTGCTATTGACCTGGCGCAGCATCCAGCGCGACAAGGCATAGGGTAGCAAACGGAAATACCCACCACCACTCGACGGAAGATTGCGATTGAACATGCGCATGGTGGTTGGTGGCACCTCCATCAACCCATCACGCGCCTCGTAGGCGAACCGCGGAGCATCCGGCATACCATAATGATCATGCTGAATGGGGTAGATGCTGGAACTATAGCGATAGCCTGCACGCTGCAAGGTATCAAGCGCCCACAAATTTTGGGAGCCTATGGAAAAACTGGGGGCGCGGTAACCTTGAACCTCCACCCCGCCAATATCTTCAAGCAAGCTCTTGGCGCTGTGAATATCGTCAAAAAACTGCCGCTCGGACAGATCACTCACCCGCTCGTGCCCATAGCCATGACTGGCAAGCTCATGCCCGCCATCAACAATGGCGCGCACCAGCTTGGGGTATCTTTGCGCAATCCATCCAAGAGTGAAGAAAGTGGCTTGCACATTGTGCTGGGCCAACAGTTTCAATATTTGATCGACATTGCGCTCAACCCTGCACTCTCGAGAATCCCAGTTGCTGCGTTGAATATACGGAGCAAATGCCGACACCTGAAAATAGTCTTCGACATCAATAGTCAACGCATTGGTGATAGGTGGTGTAATACTCATGGCACCATCTAACCATTGCTGGACACGTTGCTATCAGGTCGTGGCCGCCGGCTTGCCGCCACCAGTTTTTGCAGTGTCATCAATATTTCCAGGCTGGCACGCTCTTGTCGCAGCACGCTGCGTTCTATGCGCAACAAATGCGCGCGCAGTTGCTCAATTGTCATTTGCATGAGCTGATCTGAAATTCCATCAGCCACATCTGCATCCAACTCAATAGAGTCCAAGCCGTATTCGGCATCAACGGATGTATCGTAGGCAGAAGATCCCCCCGTGGCTCTCAGTGGTGTATTCCACGGTGGCAACGTCTTTGGCGGAACCTGCATCTCAGATTGAACTTCATGAATTATTCCAATCACCAGTTCAACGTCAATATGCGATTTGTCAGCGAGGAAGCCCTGAAGCAGCACTCTATCCATCAAGGTATTGATGCGGCGCGGCACCCCGCCAGCAAACCGATAGATTTCATCGAACACTTCGTCATCAAACGTTGGCTTTTCTGCAGCACCCGCACATTTGAGCCGGTGCAAAATGTATTCTCGCGTTTCCTCCGCATCCAGGGGGCCGAGATGACAGGTCGCAATGACACGCTGGCGCAATTGCAGCATTCCAGGACTTTGCAGGATTTCTCGAAACTCTGGCTGCCCAACCAGAAAGGTTTGCAGCAATGCATCCTGCCCGTTCTGGAAGTTCGAAAGCATGCGCAGCTCCTCAACCGCCTGAGGTTGCAGGTTTTGCGCTTCATCAACCACCAGCAGGCAGCGCTTGCCCTGGAGTGTCTGGGCCACGAAGAACGCCTCCAGCGACATCAGTAAGTCGCCTTTGGACATCCCATTCACTGGGACACCAAACGCTGCCCCCACCAGCCGTAGCGTGTCATCTGCCCCCAACTGGGTACTGACCAAATTAGCGGCCACGACCGAATCGGAATCAAGGCTATCGAGCAAACCACGCACGATGGTGGTTTTGCCTGCACCCACCTCACCGGTGATGACGATGAACCCCTCGCAGCACATGACACCGTACTCGAGATATGCTCGAGCACGCTGGTGTTGCTTGCTACTGAAGTAGAAACCCGGATCAGGATTGAGCTGAAACGGTTTGCTGGTCAGCCCGTAGAACGCTTCATACATGAATCAAAATCGGTGCGTAATAAAACCCATAATCGCCGATTCGCCATACTGACTGACGTTTCCATCAGAAAGCACGCGGCGCAACTGAAGCCCAACGCTGGTGCGTCGTGCGACCAGACTTGTCCAGGAAAATATAAACGGCCTGGTCCGCGTCTCCAATCCCGTATCAACACCCGAGTTGCGCATTTCGCCAAAACTGAGAGTGAC
>Ga0056910_1000515_pt1 | contig 31396 bp, 29 predicted proteins | sample EBPBio232012_DNA_FD_55021 | JGI IMG/M metagenome (GOLD analysis project Ga0056910, IMG submission 55021) | Wastewater treatment Type I Accumulibacter community from EBPR Bioreactor in Madison, WI, USA - Reactor 1_1/23/2012_ DNA | ecosystem: Engineered > Bioreactor > EBPR > Anaerobic-Aerobic >... | reverse complement strand
TGCTGTGCGCCAAGCTCAAGCACCTGCCGCGCAATCCATGGTTGGCGCAGACGGCGGCATGATCAGGGCAATTCCACAGGAATCGCGAGAGAGCCCGAAAAAGACGTCGATGGCAATCCGATCGACTATGCCGCCGCGATTGCGGGACACCTGAGGATCGTCCCGGAAGGCGAAGCGCGCGCCGCCCTGGAACGGGACTATGCGGCGATGCTGTCCGACGAGGTGATGGTCGGCGACGCGATGCCTTTCGCGGACCTGCTGCAGGCATGTGCCGAGTTGGAGGGCCTGATAAACAGAGCAAGCGCGGAGCCGGCATAGATCTCCTCTGGGGGCGGAATGGGCAATATCGGATCCATCGATATGATGTTTCTCGACGACGTCTTCGGGATGGGGGGCGGTTACGTCCTCAACTTCTCGGATCGCACATTCTCGGAGTTCTTCCGCGAGGAACTCCGCATCGACATCGACGACCCGCTCTACGCGCGCAATGGCGGATCGAAGGCCAAGCGCTTGCGCTGCTTCCTCCAGACGGTCGACAAACCGACCGTCGCCAGAACGCTGGATTCGCTATGGGCATACCGGGATGCATTGCAGCAACGGTCTGGCAAGGCGGACAACGTGCAGAACGCACGGGCCCGCTTCCGGGACCTGTTCCCGTGATGGCAACTCGCGCACAAAGTGGGGCGATCCATGGACGGTGCGGCCACGCCGACTCCAGCTGCCAGCAACCGGCACGACAGGGTGTCGGCCGGCAGTCCTCCCACCCCGACATCCTGTCGCCCAGGTTCGGGGCTCCACCCCGGCCGTCGGCGTAGAATGACCCTGCGATAGGGGTTCCGGCGGCACCGCCCGCCTGCTGCACGGGGAAGGCCAATATGGCCCAGGTCGCGCCGGGTGAGACTTGAATCGGGATCATGGGCCTGGCTTCAGATCGCGGCACCACAGGATTCAAAGCCAACCAAGGAGGCACGATGATCACCCTGGGCCAACGGTTCACGGATGCGGTCGACTATGCCCGAGTCGCCCATGCCGGGCAGGTGCGGAAAGGGTCCGGGATCCCCTACCTGTATCACCTGCTGGCGGTCTCGAGCCTGGTGCTCGAGTACGGCGGCGACGAAGACCAGGCCATCGCCGGCCTCCTGCACGATGTCATCGAGGACTGCGGCGAGCAGCATGACCCGATCCTCCTGGCCAAGTTTGGCGAATCCGTCATCGAGATCGTCAGGGATTGCACCGACGGAACAGAGGAGTCTAAGAAGCAGGCCACCTCGCCAGAAGAAAAGCAGGCGGACTGGTGGAACAGGAAGCTCAAGTACATCGAGCACCTCCGGAAGGAACCGGACCGGTCGCTCCTGGTATCCGGTTGCGACAAGCTCCACAACGCGCGCGCCATCATCGAAGACCTGCAGAATCCGGAGGTGGGTATCGCAGTCTTCGACAGGTTCACCGCCGGGCGCCAGGCGACCCTTCGCTATTACGAATCCATCAGCAGGGTGCTGGCCGCTCGGCAGATGCCCATGGACCCGTCGTTCGACCGTTTGGTGGAACTGATGCACCAGCTTGCAGGCGAATCGACCCGGCTGCCGCTGGATCACGAGGTCTAGCACCTGAAAATCTACGACAACTACCACTACATGGACGAGGACGAGATCTGGACCCCGCCATCATCGGCTCACCCCATATCGAGTTCTCGGCCTGGAAATACGCCGAGAGCCAATGCCAGGCATCATGAACACCTGCAAGGAGGCCGCTTGTCAGTGGCACGGATTCATGGAGGGAGGACTGATCCTCCCCCTGCCCGCCAATGACTTCAGCGCCATGCCGCCACACTTGCAGCTTGGCGCGTTGAAGTTCACCTCGAAGCCGGAGTTCCACGCCACCTTGCTGAACAGGAAGGTGGGCGCCAGGGTCCTGATGGCGCTGGGCGACGAGGGTGCTCGGCAGATCTTCGAGGAAGGTGACTGGACATGGCACCGGACCGGTGAGGGATTCCTCATCCAGGAAGAGGCTGCCAACGCAGGTACCACACGCGCCTCCCTGATCGAGAGGCTGGAGCTGCCTGAACTGGCGCGCTTCAGGGGCAAGCTGTCGCGCCAGACCGGCATCCCCTTGCCTGAGGTCGTTCCGCATGTGACGCTTTTCACCACCGGCGATGAACGGGGTATCGGGATTCCGGACCTGAAGACATTCCGCGATCTACTCGTGGCAGCGGTCCCATTGCCATTCGGCATCCATGGCGTTGCGCCCCACCTGGCCACCAGCCTTGTCGATGCATATCGCTCGACGGACTTTGTCGTGGAAGACGGCGAAACGGTGATCCGGATTGACGAGCCCTGTCCATCAATGGATGCATTGCTGGACTTGCACCAGGCGTCCCGGGCAATCGTCGTAACTGCATGCAACCCCTTCAGCGAGGCCATTGATGCGCGTGCCAATGAGCTGCGCCAGCAGCTCCTGGCGCACGACCTTGCACGTGCCGGGATCCGGACGATGACCTCGGAAGGCCGCGACCGGACTGGACAGTGGCCCCCAGAGCCTGGCTACCTGGCCTTTGGAACAGGCCCGGACTTGGAGGAAGACCTGATGCGGCGCTATGGGCAGCATGCGATCGTTGCCATCAGCCGGGGAGAGCCGGCCATGCTGGTGCTTCATCCGGCGCATGGTGATTGGCGGGATTTAACGGATCCACCGCGCACTGGCTGAAGTCCGTGACAGGAGCGAAATTCTATGGGTAGCACCTGAGGACAAATGCTCACGCGGCAACGGAGTGTCTACGAACCTCTGGCCGGTCCACTCGGTCTGGTCGTCCGGCCAAACAAGGCGGTGGCTGCCTGCCATGCCACCTCCGGTCTTCTCGCTTTCGGCGAGAAAGCCGGCGTAGTCCAAACCGGCAGTGAGGGTCTGATTGATGGCGCGCAGGTCTTCGTGGTTGAGCAGGCGCCCCAAGCTTTTCAGCGGCCGCTCGTATCCTTGGTAGCTGGCACCCTGCAGGTCAAGGACTGCCAGATTGATCTGGTCAAACAGGTCAATCGCACTCATTCCTGCTCGTTCTCCAGCCGCGCCTGGGCCGCCCGATCGATGATCGCCGTGCGGTACTGCTCTTTCATCCCGTCGACCATCTGGGCCACCAACGCGTTGTCAGCCCACGGCTTGACCTTGGCATCGATCATTGCTTCAGCTTGTTGGATCGCGGCCTCGATGCTGGCCGGATCATGCGGATTGAATTCGACCGTGCCCAATTCGCCATCGATCTCGGCGAAGGCCTGCTGCGCCTGTTCCAGTTGCCGTGTCAGCTGATCCAGTCCGGAAATCTTGAACATGGTCGGTTCTCGGTTGAGGCCTCCTGCCGGAGGCAAGCACGTCGATGCTACTTGGGGTCATTCTCGTGCGATGAGACGCGCCGGGACGTCTTGGCGGCGTTTTCGGCCGGCGTCAGCCTGGCCAGCAGCGGCTCCAACGCCTCCAGGCGGGTGGCAGCCCGCAGGGTGTCGGCTTCGGCCTGCTCGCGCCGCTGTCGTTCCGTTGCGGCCAGGGCCTGGGCCTGGGCCAGATCCATACGTAACGTCTCCAGCGTCCGGGTATCGAGGGCCCATCGTTGCTGGAGCCCCTGGTAGTCCACCGCCGTCTGTCGCAGCGCTTCCAGATCGCGCTGCTGGCCTTCGTGGACCTGTTTGAGCTGGTGCAGCTCGCGCTCAAGCCGTGCATGCCGCTCCAGCCATTGGCTGTTTTCGCGATTGAGCTGCAGCAGCTCCTGGTTTTTGGTGCCCAGAGCTTCGTTGGCCTGCCGCAGCGCCAACTGGAGTTCCTGGACCTGGTGCTCATGGCGCCGCTGCTCCTGCTCCCGCTGTTCCTTGACCGAGGCACGGTAATGCTCCAGCGCTTCCCGGGCATGGGCGTGCTTGTCCTCCAGGGATTGGGCGTGCGCCTCGTGCTCGGCCAATCGGGCGGTCATGCCGGCCACGCGTTCGTTGAGCTGGGCGATGGCGGTGAGCTGGTCGGCAAAGGCCTGCTGGAGCGCGGCATGGGCGGCGCGCTCTTCATGCAGTCCGGTTTCGGTGCGTTGCAGCTGCTGGCGTAGCGCGGCGGCCTCCTGCTGGATGCCGCTCAGCGCCTGCTGGGTTTCTTGGAGCTGGGTTTCGTGGCGTTGGCGCGCCTGGGCCACGATCGCGTCGGCCTCCTCCTGCAGGCGCGCGGCCAGGCGACCCACCAGGTCCTGCAGGGCTTGGCTGATGGCCATGCGGGTGCCGGGCCCTTGGCCTTCCTCTTCCTCCAGCTCCCGCAGGTAGCGGTGAATGGTCGTCTTGGAGCCGGTATTGCCCAGCGCGACCCGGACTGCATCGACGGAGGGTCGCTTGCCCTGCGCCAGCAGGGCATCGCGGGCCCGCTGCACATCGGTCTTGTAGAGCCCGGAACGTGCCATAGCGGCCTCCTGATTATTTCGTAATACATTACATACCACGTAATTACATACTACTTCAATAGCCAAGATGCACGAATGATGTACATTTTATGAGGCGGGATAATATTGGATTATCACGCGTGATCTTCGGTATTGGCCCCCGACCGAGGACCGATGCAGTACGAATCGAGGATCCGGGGCCGGGGCTTCGAAGACCCCCTAGGCTAGAACACAGGTAGCAAGGACTTGCAACTCAAAGTTGTGCTTATTACACTAAGTGTAAAAGACGCATATCGAGGTTGCCGACCGCATGGAAGTCAGGTTCGAGGATCCCACTCTGGAACGCTTGGAGGCAGATCCGAACTTCACCAACGGCATGGACGGCGCGTTGGTTAAGGCCTTTCGCAAGCGCCTGCAGTTCATCCGCGCCGCCGCGGACGAGCGCGCCTTTTATGCCATGAAGTCGCTGCATTACGAAAAGCTGCAGGGCGACCGGGCCGGGCAGCGCTCCATGCGCCTGAACGATCAATGGCGGCTGATTGTCCGCCTCGAAGAAGACGACGCAGGGAAGCAAGTCGTCGTTGTCTCCATTGCCGATTACCACTAACACCCCCGAGGACACGCCATGAACACGTTCGCCGAAATCTTTCCACCGGGCGAATTCCTGCGTGAGGAGCTGGAGGCGCGCAATTGGTCTCAGACCGAGCTGGCCGAGATCATGGGTCGCCCGGTGCGCCTGATCAACGAGATCATTGCCGGCAAGAAGGCGATCACGCCCGAGACGGCCATCCAGCTGGGTGAGTCGCTGGGCACAGGTGCGGAGGTGTGGATGAACCTGGAGAGCCAGTACCAGCTCTCCAAGGTTCGCATGGCTGACAACCTGATCGCCCGCCGTGCCGACCTGTACAACCGCTTTCCCGTGCGGGAGATGACCAAGCGCGGCTGGATCACCGCCAGTAAGAGCATCGAGGTGCTTGAGCAGCAGTTCTTGGAGTTCTTCGACATCACGCGTCTGGATCAGCCACTCACCTTTTCTCATGCCGCCCGCAAGACGGATGCCGAGGCTGCCCCCACTGCCTTGCAACTGGCTTGGCTGCGCCGGGCCCGCCAGGTTGCCAGTGAATTGGTCAACGGTGCCTACGACGAGGGGGCATTGCGCTCGGCGCTGCCGCGATTGTCGGCGCTGCGGACGGCTCCGGAGGAAACCCGGCACGTGGCCCGGATTCTGGACGAGTGCGGGGTGCGCTTCGTGATCGTAGAACCCATTGCCGGCACCAAGATCGACGGCGCCTGTTTCTGGCTGGCCGAAGACCGGCCGGTGGTGGCCATGACCTTGCGCCTGGATCGGATCGACAACTTCTGGTACGTACTTCGCCATGAACTGGAGCATGTCCTCCAGCGCCACGGTCGCGATCGTGGCTACATCTTGGATCAGGAGATCGACTCCGAACCGAGCAATCAGATCAGCGAGGAAGAAAAGGTCGCCAATAAGGAGGCTGCCCAGTTCTGCGTCGACCAGGCCGAGATGAGTGGTTTCGTGGCTCGGGTCGCCCCGTTCTTCAAGGAGGAGCGTGTCCTGCAGTTCGCTCAGCGCCTGAACATTCATCCAGGCCTGGTCGTTGGCCAGCTGCAGCGTCGCCTACGCCGGTTCGACTTGTTCCGGAAGCACCAGGTCAAGGTGCGCTCTTTTGTCACCAGCTCAGCCCGTACCGACGGCTGGGGCGTGGTCCAGACCGACTGAAGGAGGTACCGCAATGTCCGCTTATACCAATCAGGTGAAAGACTACGTCGAGCGCTACAAGACCGAGACGGGCAACGACGGCCTCCTCGACCCCCACGAGGTTGCAGCTTGGGCCTTGCACAACGGACTGCACAAGCCCAATCCGAAAACGATCATCGACGCTATCGCGGCAGACATTGCCCAAGTCTGGCGCGAAGAATATCGAACCGACAAGCACGGGCGCCGGTATCGGGCCAAGCACGCGGCCACCCACAAGAAGGGTAACAAGACCCTGTCGCTTTGGGCCGACCTGGACGACCCAGAGGCGCCGCACAACCACTTCGTGCGTTCCTTCGCCCAGCGCCGCCAGCAGATCGTCGGAGACTGTCTGCAACTGAAGACCGACGTGGATGTCTACAACGACAAGCGCGAGCCGGACGAACCGATCCAGGTCCCGCTCGACTTCACGCTCGACGTGGCCGAGCTGCAGCAGTCGCTGCGCAAGGTTGCTTGAACTTCCTCCAGTCGCGCCCCACCGTGGCAGGCGCGATTGGGGTTCCTTAGTCGCCACGGAAAGGAATCTGTGATGTCCAAGCGCGAACAATCGGGGCCGAAGGTCACCAGGACCGCCTCATCGGTGCTGCGGGATCCGGGCGCCAGCAAAACCGCCAAGTCCTTGGCCGGCAGTGCCTTGGCCCAGGCAAATACGTCCAAGCAATCATCGGCCAAGACGGCGACCACTGCCGCCAAGGCGCTCAATGACGGCCGGACCAGTACCAGCACACGCAGCATCGCGGGAAGTGTGCTGACCCAGAAGCCGAAGCGGTGAACGGCGAGCAGGCCCCCCGTGGGCCTGCCGCTTTTCTCAACGAGCTAGTCTGCCAGCCGCTGCTTCGCTGAAGGAGCAATTCCGGCACGCACGGTGGATGGTGGCCGCTGACAGTCGGCGAACAGATCCTGGCCCCGCTCGTATGCGCTGGTCTGGATCTGCATAAGGCCGAGAACGGAATGAAACAAGTTGTCATGGCTGGCAGGCTTGCGCGAGCGTGCCTTAACGCACGACACGTCGATTCCGTTGCTCTCCACCATTCCTTCAGACAGCCATGCGGTAAGCGGCACCTTGATCTGGGTGTCTGGGGCGATCGCGTAAGGAAGGCCATGCAAGTACACATTCGCTTCGCCAAGCGATTCGCCGTGGTCTGAGATATAGATCATGGCGGTGTCGTGTGACGTGTCCTCAGCCAGCATCCGTATGGTTTGGGCGAGGAAGTCGTCCGTGGAAAGAACAGCGTTGTCGTACGCATTAATGATCTCCTGGCGAGAGCAGCTCCCCAAGTCCGCACTACGGCAGTCCGGAACAAAACGGCGAAACTGGTCCGCGTACCGTTTGAAATAGCTTGGACCGTGGTTTCCCAGCTGATGGAGGACTACGACCACGTCTCCGCGGTTGTCATCGATGGCATCATGAAGACCATCCAACATGACTGCATCGCGGCATGCCTGCGAGTCGCAATGATCGTCCTTTCGTGGCTCGCGATAGGACTCGAATGCCAATCCATCGCATACACCCTTGCAACCGGTTTGGTTGTCACGCCATAGCGTCCTCACTCCAGCTCGCTCCAGAACATGGAGCAAGGACTCTGACGAAGTTATCCTGTCTTGGTCGTAGGATCTACGACCGAAGGGCGAGAACATGCAGGGGACCGAGACTTCGGTATTCGACCCGCAAGCCGTCACATCTTGGAAGTTAATCACGTCAAGCGACGCGAGTTGAGGGGTCGTTTGTCGCGCGTAACCGCTCAAGCCCCAGTTCTTTGCCCTCACCGTTTCCCCCACCACGATCACTAGAAGATGAGGCTTGGAACCAGGGGCATGGGCAACTTGGGCCGCATCTGGTGCGACCACGTGCAGAGCGTTTTTTTTCGGGCGCCTCTGGCGCTCGATCTCCCTGGCAGTGGAAATGATGTAGTTTCCGGGAGCTATCAGGTATCGCAATGCCTTGTGATTGCGCATCAGCGGCGAAAGGTCGTTGAAGTTAGCAAGCACCGCAGTCAAGGTAAGCGCCAACATCGACATGATGAAAATGATCCGACGGAAGGCGGCGCGGCGCCACGGCACAACAATCAGTCTTGTCCGCCAGATTGCGATCGTCGGAATAATGCCGAACAGAAAGACGTATCCGAGCAGTCCAGGCGTGAACAGTTCGGCCGCCTCGGACGCGTCGGTTTTGAGCATGTTGCGGATCATGCTTTGGTCCATGTGGACCCCGTAGCTGTCCGCGAAGAAGGCGACCGCAGCTGTCAGCACCATCAGGATGGTCAGTGCTGGTTTGGCAATCCATCGGTTGAGGAATGCAGCCAGTACTGCGGCATGGAATCCCATTATCGCTACTGCCAGCGAGGGAACCAGTGCCAATCCCCGCGACCCCTCCAAGACGCCCGTAGCTGACAAGGCCTTCCAGAACGCTGTATTGGTTACCGCAACAAAGTAGGCCGATACCAGAAGAATCAGACTCTCGAGCGCAATATTCGGGCGCTTCCCCAGGCTGGTTGCAATGCGCCTGCCGATTCCCGCCAACCAACGGAGGACATTCTCATGAGGAATGGCTGTCATGGCGCCACCGAGGTACGACCGTGAATCTCGTACCCGGCACCCCCGGCCTTACAGCCTGCACCTAGGTGATTTGAAGCGGCAACGCAAAGCATGGCGCAATGCGCCATTGTGAATGTAGGCATAGAGCCCTCCAATCTCGGCAGTGGGAAAAAGCACCGGGACACCCCGGTGTCGATTCACACTGCGATGGGAGGGCGATTCAATTCGAAAGGACGAACAGCAGGCTTGGCTTCGGCCTGGGTATTGGGTGCGGTGACTAAGAGCTTGCGCACCATGATCTGGACCGACATCTGCAGAATCGCAGGCAGGTGGCCGCAACAGTGAGCGCCATGGACCAATGCATGCAACAGATCCTTGGAGCCCGCATCATGATCTTCTGCCCCAGCGGACTGAGCCCCGGGGCTCGCCGTTATGTCGCCGTGGTGCATTGCGGCTGCACTCGAAAAGGCGTCGTGCAACTCACCCACGGCTGCAAGAATGGGGTTGGACATGGTGATCAACAGCAACAACGCCATTGTTGCCAGGCTCAGAAATTTTCGCAATCGCTTCACGCTGACATCATTCCGATGCTGTGGCCTTGCCTCGGTACGCGAGCAGGCGAAGCGCGTTGAACACCACGAGCAAGGTTGAACCCTCGTGTATGGCTACCGCGGGCCCAATACCCAAGCCAAGAATCGTCGCCGGCACCAGGAAAGCGACGATCCCCAAGCTGACGAACACGTTCTGTCGGATCACCCCGCGTGTATGACGACTCAAGCCCACCGCGAACGGCAGGTGCCGCAAGTTGTCAGCCATGAGTGCGACGTCCGCGGTCTCCAGGGCTACGTCTGATCCAGCTGCACCCATCGCGATCCCTACCGTTGCATTGGCCATGGCGGGGGCATCATTGACGCCGTCACCGACCATTGCCACCTTGTCCTGTCCACGCAGCTTTCGGATGGCTTCGACCTTGTCCTCGGGCATCAGGTCGCCCCATGCCTCGTCCAACCCAACTTGGCCCGCCACTGCCTCAGCGACCCGCTGGTGGTCGCCGGAGATCATGATCATTCGCTCGATGCCCAGCTCGCGCAGCTGCTGCAGTGTCTCGCGAGCTCCGTCTCGTGGTGTATCCAACAGGCCGATGGCGCCCAGATCACGCGTGCCTTGGCGAACGAACATGCTGGTCCGTCCAGCTTGGCGCAGTTCCTCAATTGCCTTGGTGGCGGCTGTGCCAAGTGCAGGGATATCCTCACTTCCGAACATTTCCGCCTTGCCAATCCAGACCGGCTCCCCCTCCAGGGTAGCCGCCACACCCCGGCCGGTCAGGCTTACCAGGTCGGTGGCCGTGGGAATGGCGCGCCCCTCCAGCCGCGCGCGGCCGTCGCGTGCAATCGCCGCGGCCAACGGATGGTCGCTCAATGATTCAACCGCCACCGCCACCGCGAGCAGATCCTCTTCGGCTGTGCCATCGACAGGCACAACATCGGTGATTCGTGGCCGACCCTCGGTGAGGGTGCCAGTCTTGTCGAACGCCATCGCCTTCAGCGATCCGAGTTCCTCCAATGGGGCACCGCCCTTTATGAGCACGCCACCGCGAGCGGCCCGGGCAATACCGGACAGGACCGCGCTAGGCGTGGCAATGGCAAGAGCACACGGACTGGCGGCAACCAGCACCGCCATCGCGCGGTAGAAGCTGTCGCGGAAGGGCTCGTCGATCACCACCCAGGCGAACAACAGCAGTACGGCCAGGACGAGGACGGCTGGGACGAAGATCCGCTCGAAGCGGTCGGTGAACCGCTGCGTGGGCGACTTGCGCGTCTCAGCCTCGCTGACCATGCGCACCACTCGGGCCAGTGCCGAGTCGGTAGATCGACGTGTGACTTCGACCTCGATCGCGCCGCTGCCATTGATCGTACCGGCGAATACCCGCGAGGCCGCGTCCACCGCGTCGGGCTTAGATCGCGCTACCGCGTGATCATCGACGGGCCGCTTGTCCACCGGGATGCTCTCACCGGTGACTGGGGCCTGGTTGACGCTGGAGGTACCCGCCACCAGGAAGCCGTCGGCGGGCATGCGTTCGTTGGGCCGCACGATCACCACATCGCCCACCGCCAGCTCCTCGACTGGGATCTCATGCACCTGCCCATCGCGCCGTACCGTGGCAGTCTCAGGCGCCAGCTCCGCCAAGGCCTCGATGGCCCGCTTGGCCCGGCCCATCGCGTAGTGCTCCAGTGCGTGTCCGAGGCTGAACAGGAACAGCAACAAGGCGCCTTCGGCCCATGAGCCCAGTGCCGCCGCGCCGGCAGCGGCCACCAGCATCAGCGTGTCGATCTCGAACCGCTTCATTCGCAGGTTGTCGATCGCCTCGCGCAGCGTGTAAGCACCACCGAAGAAGTAGGCAGCTACGTAGCAGGCAACCGGCAACCAGCCCGGCGCCGTAGGCACCAGCTTCTCTACCAGGTAGCCGGCGATCAGCAACGCGCCGCACGTCAAGGCGAAGATCAATTCGGTATTGGGGCCCAATACCTGACCATGGGCGTGCGCATGGCCGTCGCCTGGGGCATGGGCATGTTTCTCGTCGGCACCGTGCGTGTGGCCCTTATCCTCGTGAGACTGATCGAGCGTCGTCGACTCGACCAATACCTTGTCGTCGGAGGGTTTGACCCGTCGCGTGACGCCCATCCACGACAGAGTACTCTTGAGCTTCTCCTCGGAGATTTGATCGCGGTCGAACTCCACCAGCACCGTCCCGGCCGCGCTGGCATCGGCCTCCATCACGCCAGATTGTGAGCGCAAGAATTCGGCAACCGTCCGCGCGCGCCGTTCATGCCCGATGCCATCTACCTCCCAGAGAACATGCCCGAATCGTGCGGTGACTTGCGCCCCGGCGGCTTGCACCACCTCGCGGATTCGGGCCAAGGACTGAACCTGCGGGTCGTAATGGACACACAGCTGGCTTGGCTGGTCGCCTTCGCCCTTCCGAAGATGCACCCCTTCGATGCCCGGCCGCCCCTGCAGGTCGCTGACCAGCCGATCCACGCATCCATCAGCATCGCTGTCGATCTCGGGCAGCAGGACTTGGATATCCAGCCGTAGTTTCTCGGTCATGACGGGCTACCTCGGGTAAGCCATTGAAGGACACGGCAGTGTTGCTGGGGAATGGTTTGAGTGATTAAGACTGCTTCTTGTCCGCACGGACGCTACGCAGGATGCCGATGCCTCCCACGATCGCGACCAAGGCGATCAGCGCACCTGCGATCAGGTCAGGCCAAGGTGAGCCGATCCACAGGACCAGCCCACCGGCGATGAGTACACCACCGTTGGAAATGAAATCGTTGAAGCTGAAGGTTTCAGCGGCCTGCATGTTCACGTCATCGGATTGGATCCGCCTGAGCAGCACCAGGCACCACAGATTGATGCCTGCGGCCACCAGAGCCAGCACCATCATCGTCAGGCCTACAGGTTCGGCATCCCCCAACCAGCGGCGTACGACATCGGCCAGTACGAAACATGCGAATAGGAGCAACATGATCCCCGACAGCATCGCCGCCCAGCGCTTCCAGGCCGGCTGGCGGTCGATGGCCAGGTAGCTGATGAGATAGACCGCCGCATCCGAGGCGTTGTCGACGGCATTGGCCATCAATGCACTGGAGTCGGCGACCCAGCCGGCAACACCAAGCCCGACGAACAGGCCCAGGTTCCATAGCAGCACCTGTCGCAGTATCGATTTCTGCCAGGCTGGGTCTCCGCTCACATCAAGCCTCCTCTCTGGTGGCCCTGGCCGAAGCTCGGGCAGCGAAGGTCGGCAGCACCAGCAGCGTCAGGACCGTGGCGCTAATCAGACCACCGATGACCACCGTGGCCAGGGGTTTCTGCACCTCGGCGCCGGCACTGGTGGACAAGGCCATCGGGATGAATCCGACAATGGCTACCAGTGCGGTGGTCAAGACCGCGCGCAGGCGGCTGGCTGCGCCGGCGGCGGCCGCTTCCAGTGGCGTATCGCCGGCATCCAGGCGTTCGCGAATGGCCTGCATCAACACCAGGCCATTGAGCGTGGCCACACCCGAGACCGCGATGAAGCCCACGGCGGCGGACACAGAGAACGGCATCCCGCGCAGCAGCAGTGCCATTGCACCGCCTACCAGCGCCAACGGAACGCAGGCGAAGACCAGCGCCGCCTCGCGGATACTGCCCAATGCCATGTACAGCAGGCTACCAATCAGGAGGAACACGATCGGGATCACCAGCAAGAGGCGTTGTTCGGCTCGCTGCAGGTTCTCGAACTGTCCGCCCCAGGTCAGATAGACGCCGGGGGGTACCTCGACAGCTGCTACCGCCGCCTGCGCCTCGCCGACGAAGCCACCGAGATCGCGACCACGGACATTGGCCTGAACCACAACACGTCGGCTGCCGTTATTGCGGCTGATCTGGTTGGGGCCCTCTGTTACCTCGATGCGCGCCACCGACGACAGCGGCACCACGGCGCCGTTGGGGGTGGCAATCGGCAGGGCGGCCAATTGAGCAGGGTCATTACGGGCTTCTTCATTGAATCGAACCACCACGTCGAAACGGCGATCACCCTCGAAGATCCGGCCTGCACTCGCTCCACCCACGCCTATGGCCAAGGCGTCACTGACGTCAGCGGCTGTTAGCCCATACAGAGCCGCGGCGGCATGATCGATCCGCACTGTCAGCGTCGGCAGGCCTGAGACTTGTTCAACCCGTACATCGGCTGCGCCGTCAATCCCCCGCAGCTTGAGGGCGACCTGGTCGGCCACCGACTGCAAGGTGTCGAAGTCGTCACCGAACACCATCACGGCCAAGTCCGTACGCACACCGGAGATCAGTTCGTTGAAGCGCAGCTCGATAGGCTGGCTGAATTCGAAGGCATTGCCGATCTGGTCGGCCACACGGGACTCCAGTCGCTCAATCAACGCCTCCTTGTCCAGCTTTGGATCAGGCCACTGATCACGCGGCTTGAGCACGATCACACTGTCGGAGATGTTGACCGGCATGGGGTCGATGGCTGCTTCCGCCGTACCGGTGCGGGAGAACACGGTCGCCACTTCAGGTTCAGCGGCGATGGTCTTCTCCAGCGCAAGTTGCATGGCCAGCGACTGCTCCAGGGAGGTTGAAGGAATCCGCAGCGCCTGCATGGCCAGATTTCCTTCGTCCAGCGTGGGCATGAACTCACGACCCAGCGAAACGAACGCGGTCACACCGATCGCCAGCATGAGCAGGGCACCGGCCAGCACCGCCTTGGGACGGGCCACGGCTTGACGGATCACGGGTTCAGCACGCCGTCGCACGGCGCGAATCAAGCGGGTCTCATGCTCGCCCGCATGGTCTGTTGCATGACTTGCCGAGGCCTTCTCCTTAGGCGCTCGCACCAGCAAGGCCGCCATGGCCGGAACGAAGGTGAAGGAGAAGATGAAGGCGCCGATGAGAGCCAGCATGAAGGTAGCCGCCATCGGCTGGAACGTCTTGCCTTCCACGCCCTGCAACGTGAGGATCGGCGCGAACACCAGCAGGATAATCAACTGACCAAATGCGGCCGGCCGCATCATCGTGCTGGAGGCCTCCACGACCACCTTCATCCGCTCGCCCACCGCCAATGGTCGGCCCAACTCAGCCTGTCGCTTAGCCAGCAGCAGTAAGGTGGCTTCCACCACGATCACCGCACCGTCAACCAGAATGCCGAAGTCCAGCGCGCCCAGGCTCATTAAGTTGCCGCTGATCCCGAAGCGGTTCATTCCGATCACCGCGAACAGGAACGACAGCGGAATCACCAGCGCCGTGATCGCCGCAGCGCGTATGTTGCCCAGCATCAGGAACAGCACCAGAACCACCAGCAGTGCGCCTTCAGTGAGGTTGCGAGCTACCGTACGGATGGTGGCGTTAACCAATTGACTGCGGTCGAGCACGGGCTCGGCCACGATTCCCGGTGGCAGCGACTTATTGACCTCTTCCAGGCGGGCAGCCGCGGCTTGAGCGACCGTACGGCTGTTGCCCCCGGCGATCATCAGCGCGGTGCCAAGCACGGCCTCGTGGCCGTCGCGGGTGGCGGTACCCAACCGTGGCGCGCGTCCGATGCCTACCGTAGCCACGTCCGAAACCCGGATAACCAGGCCGTCGCGGTTGGCGACAGGGGCTCGCGCCAGATCGTCGGCGGTCTGGGCAAGGGCGTCGGCGCGGACCACCAACCCCTCACCGGCACGCTGCACGAAGCCCGCACCGGCTTGCACGTTGGAGCGCTCCAGCGCCTGCACCAGGTCGGGCAATCCCAGGCCGTAGGCGGCCAGGCGCGCCGGGTCTGGCTGTACGGCGTATTCCTTGACGTAGCCGCCGATGGTGTCGACGCCGGCCAGCCCGGGCGTTCCACGCATCTGTGGGGCAATGATCCAGTCCTGGACGGTGCGCAGATAGGTGGCACGCTCTTGCGGTGTGGCCAGGCGCTGACCCTCGGGCGTCAGGTAGACCTCACCGGCATGCCAACCGGGCTGATTCGGCTGGGCCAACGCGTTCTCGTCAAACGCAGTGAAGTCCACCGTCCACATCAGGACCTCACCCAAGCCTGTGGTGACCGGCGACATCATGGGTGTCACACCCTCAGGTAGATCCTCCTGCACTTCGCGCATGCGCTCGGCCACCTGCTGGCGGGCGAACCAGATGTCCGTCTGGTCGGTAAAGATCGCGGTGACCTGAGAAAATCCGTTGCGGGAAAGCGAACGGGTGCTGGTCAGGCCCGGAATTCCGGCCAGCGCCGTCTCCAGCGGATAGGTCACCTGGCGTTCGATCTGGCCGGGAGCCAACGCCGGGGCGATGGTGTTGATTTGGACTTGGCGGTTGGTGATGTCGGGCACCGCATCGATCGGCAGCTGGCTCAGCTGGAACAAGCCGTAGGCAGCGATCAGCGCGGAGAGGAAGACCACGGGCCATCGAAAGCGGACGGCCAGCGCAATAAGTCGATTGAACATATCGTCGTCCTCAGTGCCCGTGCTCGGCCTCGCCCTTGGCCAACTCGGCCTTGAGCAGGAACGCGTTGCTGCTGGCGATTCGCTCATCGCCGGACAGCCCATTGAGGATCTCCACGTGTCCGCCGGCGCGACGTCCGGCCAAGACCGGCACAGCGCGGAAGCCATCGGTGCCTGCGACAAAGACCACTGAGCGACCCTCGATGGCCTGCACCGCATCGGCCGGCACCGTCAGAACGTCGGTCTTGTCAGCAGCGACCACCACGCCCGCAACCGGCGACCCCGCCGGCGGCAGGTCGGCCGCCTCTGCACGAGCGCGGATGATCGCCACGCCGCTCTGTTCGCGCACGTCGGCCGCAGCGCCAATGATGGTGGCTTCGAAGTTGCCCGATGGACCGGTCACCTCGATCCGCATACCCGGGCTGACCTGTGTCACCAAGGCCGGTGGCGCGGTGAACACCAGTTCGGTCTGCGTGGGGTCGGAGACGTTGGCGACGATGTCGCCCGCGTTCACGAACCCGCCCGGTGTGGCCTGGACGGCGCCGACCACCCCGGTCACCGGACTGGCGATCGTGGTGCGCCCCTGCGCATCGGGCGAGCCGGCGGCGGCCACTTGGGCGCGGGCCGCGCGGGCGGTGGCGTCGGCCGCAAGCGATCGCGCGCGGGACGCCTCCAGTTCCTGGCGGGCCACCACACCTTGATCGACCAAGGACTGATCGCGCTGCAGCACCAACCGTGCCGCCTCGGCCTCAGCCGACGCTGCGTCCGCACTGGCCCGCAGAGTCGCTGCCTCGCCGCTGACGACCACCACCAGCGGCTCTCCCGCCTGGATCTGTGATCCGGGCGCTACCAGCACGCGCTCAACGCGGCCACCAATGGCCGCGGCGATCGACGCACGGGCACCCACCGCTGGCTCGACCCGGCCGCTCAGGCGGGTTTCGTGGCCACCACCGCGGCTTACGGCCACCACATCGATACCCGAAGCTTTGATTTGGTCCGGCGTCAGTGCAATGAGCCCTTCCTCGCCTTCAGCCTCAGGTTTGCCTTCGGCATGTCCATCGCCCTCATCGTCATGGTCATCGGCCTGCGCGTGCTGGTCAGTAGTTTCGGTGGCAGGCGTGCCCAGCAGACGCGCCAGCCCGAAGCCGGCGCCCAACGCCAGCAGGATTGCCGCCGCGAGCCACAGGCGATTGTTGTTCTTGTTCATGGTGTCTCCCCAAAGGGGGCGCGTCCTTCCAGGAGCGCCAAATCGATTTCGGCCATGACGCGCGCCTGGCGCGCGTCCACAGCGGCGTTGCGAGCGGCGATGAGCGCCGCACGCGAGCTACGAAGTTCCAACTGTGAAATGCGGCCGGCATCGAACCCGACCCGCGACAGGCGATAGGCTTCCTCGGCCGCGGCCACGCCGCTATCGGCCGCACGGGTGCGGCTGTTGGATGCCTCGAGCGTCGCTTGCGCCGCAAGGCGATCGGCATAGGCGGCTTGCTTCTGCGCAGTCAGTCGTGCCTCGGCGGCGCGCTGGTCCGCGTAAGCCGCACGTATCCCACCGCGATTGCGATCGAACAGTGGCACGGTCAGAGTGATGCCTGCCGTCATGGCGTCATCGCCTGTTTCCTCGAAGCGGCGCAGACCCACGGCGGCACTGACGTCTGGCAGCGCACGACGCTTCTCTACGGTGACCAGACGGCTGGCTGCCTCCAGTTCGGCCTGTGCAACCTGAACGGACAACGGATCGTTGGTTTGGACCAACGAGGCCTTGGGCTCCCGGTCGAGCAGGCTGTTGCCTACTGTGGCCACAGGCGTCGGAAGCATCGCCCACGCGCTGAGCCGGGCGAAGGCAGCATCCCGGATTGCTCGCGCCTCATCCAGGGTCGCGCGTGCGCTTTCCACTTCGCTCTGGGCTTGGACGCTGCGCAATGTAGCCTCGCGTCCCTCCCTGACTAGGGCAGCCACCGCTTGGGCATCCTGTTCGATCAGCGACAGGGCTTCGGTAGCTAGCGCGTAACGCCGCTCAGACGCTTCGGCGGCCGAATACACCTGGGCCAGTTGCCCAGCCGACCACCACCGTTGCTGCCCGGCCCGCAGGTCGGCCGCCAAGGCTTCCGCTTGGGCGGCTTGGACTCGGGCCCGGCGTTTACCCCACAACTCCAGGGGCTGGTTGACCGCCAGCGTGTTCTCGGCGGCGCGGTTACCGCTGTAGGGTCCACTGCCGGAGAAGTTCTCGCGGTCGTAGGACAGGGTGGGATTGGGCAAGGCGGCGGCTTGCTGGGCGCGAGCCTGGGCCGCATCGGACAGTGCCTGGGCTTCGAGCGTCGACGGCATGGCGTCGAGCCGCTCGATCAGGGACTCATAGGTGGGGGCAGAATCGGTGGCCGCCTGCATCGCCCACGCGGGCGACACCATGGCCAGAACGACCACTGCAAGCCCAACCGTCCATCGTGGACGGCCAAGCATGATCAACATGGAAGAACTCCTGGATCAGACGATGACGTGGGAAGCCCGCAAATCGCGGGAAACGCACGTCAGGCCCGCGGAGGCCTCATCGGTCCTTCCAGGATGCCCGCCAAGGGCAAGGGGTCGGCATAACCGACCGGGAGCAAGCGCTTAAGGGGCGCGTTGCGCATGGCCACATCCGGCAGGATGTTGGCGGACGCATGGTGACAGTGGTGGTGGCCACATGCCCCATGGGAACGGGTGTCGCCCTCATCGTCATGCGGACCGGCCTGCAGCTCACTGGTGGCATGAGCCGCCGTTCCCTCGAACGCGCAGGCAAAGGCATCCAAGACAGGCAACGTCACCAGCACCGCCAACAGCAGTGCAGCGATCATTCGCCTCGGATTTGCAAGCCAGCGGATCATGGGACGTATACGCTACCTAGAGGTGGCACCCGGACACAATAACAATGTGGTGAAGGGCCCTGCAAGGGTCCTACGCCTCTATTTGGGAGGATCCGAGTGGAAAAGCCGCGAAAAGGTTCCTTACTGGTGCTGTCGGCCGCCGCGTTCTCCTGTTGGTTCCGTGGCTGGGCTATGTCTACCTGGGGCCGTTGTACGCCAGCCTGTTCCTGGTCGGGTATGGCGGGGGCTTCGCCCTGTGGCTCGTGGTGCCAGCCGCTCCCCTCTGGGGCTCTGTTCGCCTGCCATACTGGCTGACGCTGGCTGCATTCCTGTTGTTGCATAAGGTCGAGGAGAACCAGGCCGCATTCTTCGAGGCGGTATCGAATAGGATTACGGGGATCCAGCCCCTGAGATGTCCGTAGGCGTGGCTATCGGGCTGCTAGTGATCCCCGTGGGCGCATGGCTGGCAATCCCGTTGCTGCTGCGGCGCGGCTACGAACTCGGTCGATATCTGGCGTGGACGTTCTTCGCCTCAATGGGGCTTACCGAGTTGGCCCATTTCCTGATGCCAGTACTGGCCAACGAGCCTTATGGATATTTCCCAGGGATGGCCAGCGTGGTCATTCTCGCGCCACTGGCTTGTTGGGGGATGTGGCGACTGTCCCACGAATGAGTGGTACGGTTCATTTAGATTCGTTGTCAACGAGTCCACAGCGTTAGATCGCGTCCACGTTGGTCAGTTGCCGCCGAGGAATCGCGACCCCTCAGCCTTTGATCGCTTGTCGATGCTCCAGGACAGAGTCTTTCTTCCTATAAGCACACATCGCCGGCGGATGTCTTCGACAACAAATCTGCGATCAACCGGCTTTTGCTGATCAACCGGACGCAAGGAATATTGCCCACTGGGTAGGTTTCCAAGCGCATCATTCGCTCAGTTCCGAAATCCAAATACACCGGACACGTGGCACTCAACCAAGTCGTGTGCGGACGTCTCCAGTGGTACTGATGGTGTCCGATGTAGGATGCCTCTACCTGTCCCATGATGTGGTGAAGTGAAAAAACTTCATGCATATTTCCTTCGGGCCACTCGGCCTTATCTTTGGCGATGAGAGAGAATTTGAAGTACATGCCGTTTGCACTGTGGCTGCTCGGCGGGCGGCTCACACGCACCCAAGCCAAGTCCTGCGCCCACTCCAACGAAGGGTCAGGGAGTATGTGGTGCAGCGAGAAGGACGAAGCGAATTTTCGGGCATCCACTATCCAAACGAGGTTCTTATAGAACTCCTCACGAGACGAGCGCTCGGCGTCGGTCATGGCTGAGTGCTGGACCTCGATATAAAGCCCGCCCGGTGACTTGATGTCCGCCCGATGAACTTCCCCAGTGGGCGCCGTGTGAGAGACCTCCCTGCACTGTGACGGAAACAGGTTCTTCCAGGCGCTGTGCCATTCCGTCTCGTTCTCCCACCAGGGATCGCAGTTCTTGCGTCCCGCGTGCGCCCAATGATGCATGACCTTAGGGCCACACTTGGCGACGGCCGGCGCCCCGCATTGGCCGCATATACCATTAGCACCTGACGTGGCCTCTTGCGGTACCCCCTCCACCAATGCGTACTGCATTCCGTCTCCCTGTCCGCGACTGTCTAGTTGCATCCAATGCACATCATGATGCATCGATAACGATGTCCGCGACGAGCAACCAGGGGCCGGGGCCGATGTGATTGGGGCCAGTAGCAGGCGGCTGCACCCCTAATCGCTGCACGGGAGGATCCCTGTGCATGTCCGTAGATTGACCCGCACTCAAGTTGCTAACATCGAGATGTATGAGCAGGTAAAGTCCGAAACGGCTAGGGAGTCGGGCCCGTAATGCGCATCGACGACGCTGTCACTTCCGGAAGTTGTCATGGGGTCATTTCTATGGCCTTGGGCAGATCTGCCGCATGAGCAGTCTGGACGCATATCTTGAGGCTGCCACCCGCGACAACACACGGCGCAGCTATGCGTCGGCGCTTCGCCACTTCGAGGTCGAATGGCAAGGGCATCTGCCGGCCACTCCCGACAGCGTTGCCCGCTATCTGGCTGCCTATGCCGGCCAGCTGGCAATCAGCACGCTGCGGCATCGACTGGCAGCGTTAGCGGCCTGGCACCGGGATCACGGCTTCGTCGATCCAACCCGATCCCCACTGGTGCGCAAGGTCCTCAAGGGCATCCAGACCCTGCATCCGGCACCCGTCAAGCAGGCCGAGCCGCTGCAGATCCGACGACTGGCCGAGTTAGACCACTGGCTGGCCGGTGCCATCATGGCTGCTGATCAGCGGGGCGATCGGCCGGCCGGTCTGCGGCATCGACGGGATCGCGCCCTGGTGCTGCTGGGCTTCTGGCGAGGTTTTCGTGGTGACGAACTGCTGCGCCTGGAGGTTGACCGCTTGAAACTGGTCGACGGCGAAGGGATGACCTGTTTCCTGCCACGCAGCAAGGGCGACCGGCAGGCTGCCGGCACGACCTACAAGGTCCCGGCACTCTCGCGCCTGTGTCCGGTGGAGGCGACCCAGGACTGGCTGCGGGCGGCCGACCTTCGAGCCGGCTCGGTGTTCCGTGGAGTCGATCGGTGGGGTCACGTTGGCGCCGAACCATTGCACCCCAACAGCCTGATCCCACTGTTGCGGGACTTGCTGGCTTGCGCCGGCTTCGCTGATGCGGGCGCCTACAGCAGCCATTCGCTGCGCCATGGCTTTGCCAACTGGGCCAACGACCAAGGCTGGGACATGAAGGCGTTGATGGAGTACGTGGGCTGGCGCGACGTGCACTCGGCTATGCGCTACTTGGAGGGACGTGATCCCTTCGCGCGCGATCGAATCGAGGCCAGCCTGCCGGCTCCGGCTCCTTCAACCCCGGAGGTGATCTTGCTGCCACCTCCGATGCTTCCGCGGCAAAGCCTGACTCTGCGCTTGGTCCTGACCCCGTTCGCCCGCCATGGGCGGGGTGCGGCCAAGGCGCGCGGCCGCATCGAGGAGATCTGCCTGGCGCCGTTCCAGGCGCAGCGTCTCAATGTCGCAGGCACTGAGTACCGCTTGGCGGTGGCCGAGGATCCAGAGCAGGAACTGGACGAAGTTCTGGCCACCTTGCTTGACGACATGCACCGCATGGCCGACACGCACCAATGCTTCCTGGAAGCGTCCATCACCTGCGGCGATGGACGCCACTGGGACTGACCGCCACCACGCGCATAGGATCCGATGGCCACCCTGCACGAGACAGCCTATCCACGCCTTAAGCCTGATCCCACCGCCAAGGAACTGGCAGAAATCTATACCCCCACGGACGCTGAAATTGCCTTCGTGCGGAGCATCACCAAAGTGCCCACCACGCAGCTGGCCGTGGTCATCCATCTGAAGATGTTCCAGCGGCTGGCCTACTTCACCCGGCTAGCTGAGGTGCCGGACAGGATTCTTCAGCACATCGCCCAGGCGACCCGGCTGCGTGGTGCATTGAAATCTGGGCGCCTGGAAAGCTATGACACTTCCGGCGGCAAACAGCGCCACATAGGACTGCTGCGCGAATTTCTGGGCGTGCGGCCATTGGACCAAGCAGGGACGGCATGGCTGAAAACGGTCGCGGTCTCGGCCGCTGAGACCAAGCATGTTGTTGGCGACATTATCAACGTCCTGCTTGAGGAGCTAATTCATCATCGTTACGAGTTGCCGGCGTTCCGGACGCTGGAATTAGTGGCGATCGGCGCACGCGAGAAGGTGAACAGCGCCTACTTCGCCAGTATCAGCCAAGCACTGACTCCTAAAGCCAGAAAGTTAATTGACGAATTGCTCCAAGCCAAGGAGGGGTCTCGCTTTACCGGCTGGCAAACTCTTAAGCGCGAGCCGGGACGTCCGACCAACAAGGAGGTTCGGACCTACCTCCAGCACATCCGCATGCTGCAGCAGCTGGCCGACCAGCTGCCTCCCATCGACGTTCCGGTCCCCAAGCTCAAGCAGTTCCGGACCATGGCGCGCGCTTACGACGCCAGTGAGCTGGCAGAGCTGACCAAGGATAAGCGTTACGCCTTGGCCGCCATCTTCATCCGCGCCCAGTATGCCAAGACGCTGGATGATGCCGCCGAGCTATTTATCAAGCAGGTCCGTGGCCTGGAGAATCTGGCGCAACAGAAGCTGATCGCCTACCAGTTGGAGCACGCTAAACGCGCCGACTATCTGATCGGCCAGCTCAAGGAAGTCTTGCAGGCCTTCCAGTTGGAGGGCAGCGACGCCCAACGGGTCGACGCAATCGGCGGCAGCTTGCGAGCTGAAGTGGCCACGTTGCTGGCCGAATGCGACGAACACATGGCTTACGCCGGACGCAACTATCTTCCATTCATGTTGCAGCCCTACGGCGTGATCCGGCCCTTGCTGTTCAACGGCCTGGAGCTCATGACCCTGCGATCCACTAGCCAGGACGCGGGCATGGAGCCGCTGATCGCAGCGGTGCTGTCTCTGCGCAACAGGCGCCACGAACTGATCGAGGTAGCGTCCCTGGGCCTGGATGAGGACCGAGACTTCGAGTGGATGCCCAAGGCCTGGCGGCAGCATGTCTTCGGCAAGAGGGCCAACACGCTGGGGACGGGCTGGATGCATCGCAAGTACTTCGAGCTGGCGGTTCTGGTTCAGGTAAAAGACGAGCTCAAGTCTGGCGACCTGTTCATTCCGCACAGCGAGCGATTCGATGATTATCGCGAACAGCTGGTCGACGAAGTCACCTTTGCTCACGAACTGGAAGCGTATGGTGAAGTCGCTGGACTACCCACGGACTCCGAGACCTTCGTATCCGAACTGCGCAGCGAGTTGATTGCCTTGGCCGATGCGGTCGACCAGCGCTTCCCCGAGAACGTGCATGCCGACATGGTCGACGGCCGCCTTGTCCTGCGGAAGGCACAGCGACCGGAGATCTCCAGCGCCGTCGCCACCGTCGACAAGCTCATCACCGAGCGCATGCCAGCGACCAGCATCGTGGACGTCCTGATCGAATCGGCGCAATGGCTGGAAATTCACCGACACTTCCGCCCCTTTGCCGGTACCGAAGCCCAGGTCGACGACCTGCCGAGGCGGGTCATCACCACACTGTTCTGCTACGGCTGCAACCTGGGGCCAACCCAGACGGCGCGGTCCGTGAAAGGCTTCAGTCGCCGGCAGATTGCCTGGCTGAACCTAAAATTCGTTGACGAGGGCACGCTGGAGAGGGCGACCAACGATGTCATCAACATGTACAACAAGTTTGACCTACCGAGCTATTGGGGCAGCGGACGCAGCGCGTCGGCAGATGGCACCAAGTGGAGCGTGTACGAGGACAATCTATTGTCGGAGTACCACATCCGCTATGGCGGTTATGGTGGCATTGGCTACTACCATGTTTCGGACAAGTACGTGGCGTTGTTCAGCCACTTCATCCCGTGCGGGGTACACGAAGGCATCTACATCCTCGATGGGTTGATGGCAAACACCTCCGACATCCAGCCGGAGATCGTCCACGGCGATACCCAAGCCCAGAGCTATCCGGTCTTTGGCCTGGCTCATCTACTGGGTATCCAGCTGATGCCCCGAATCCGGAACATCAAGGACCTGACCTTTTTTCGCCCCGAACCGGGCAAGCCCTATAAAAACATCCAAGCCCTCTTCGGAGACAGTATCGACTGGCAGCTGATAGGCACCCACCTTTATGACATGTTGCGCGTTGCGATCTCCATTCGCCTTGGAAAGATCACAGCGTCTTCGATCCTGAGGCGTCTCGGAACCTATAGTCGCAAGAACAAGCTGTACTTTGCTTTTCGAGAGCTTGGCAAGGTGATGCGCACCTTGTTCCTGTTGCGCTACATCGACGATGTCGAAATCCGCAGGACTATCCATGCCGCGACCAATAAGAGCGAAGAATTCAACGGCTTCGTGAAGTGGGTGTTCTTCGGCGGGGAAGGCGTCATCGCCGAAAACGTGCTGCACGAGCAGCGCAAGATCGTGAAGTACAGCCAGTTGGTCGCCAACATGGTCATCTTGCACAACGTGGAAGGCATGACGCGCACGCTAGGTGAATTGCGCAAGACCGGAATCGAATTGACCCCTGAAGTCCTGGCGGGGCTGTCTCCATACCGCACTAGCCACATCAACCGGTTCGGCGATTACACCTTGGACTTGGAAAAGGAAATCGCCCCTTTGGACTACTCCGGCAAGGTGCTCGACTAAGCCGAGCGATCGAAACGTTAGAGGGCCACGCTCTGGCTCGCGGGATCAAATTATGAAGCAGCTAAGTGGTGCCCGATCGCCATTGCCGTCTCTAGTGCTTCGTGCCTCCGATCTTTCACCTGAACTTGTCGCGACGTTAGACCGGAGTAATGTTGCACACCCAACGAGCAAGATCGCCGATTCGTTCTGGACCTTGATCGAGCAGTTGCACAACATGCTCATCTCACTGGACTTCGGCAGCCTGGATGGGAAATCACAGGCGCATCGAAAGCGCAGCATCCTCAGTGGTACGGAGCTGCTGATGCATCGCTGTGCGGCCTTGAATGACTACCTAGGAGTTCTTGCCAGGACATTGCTTACGAGTACATCGGCACAGAAGAAGAGCCAAGAGGCGCAATCGGCAAAACGACGACTTGATGATCAAATCAACCGCCTATTTAAGATGCCGATCAACTTTATCAAGCATGACGGTTTCTGCCTGAGCTGGATTGAGATGAGCCTCGGCGACTTGGTGACCCACGGCTATATGGTCGCGGGACCCATTGGTGATGGGGTGCAGGGACCCATCAAGTTTCGGCGGTCGGGGCGCGACGATCCCGAGGGCTATTCCTTTGCACTAACGCTGCGCGAAGTTCTACCAGCCTTCTATCTGATGTGCGCGACAGTAGAGGATGTTCTAGGAAGGGCTGGGGTTCTGCCGACGGCCGGAAATGAAAAGCAGCCCGCCACCCGCGATGCTCGGTCCGTCCTGCTTTCTGAAACTCTGGAACTACTCAATCACTTGCCATTCCGTGGCTTCCCCGACGAGCATCGGGTCAGAGTATCAGTCTTCAGCCTGCAGGACGGGGCGGTAGTGGCAAGGACATCGCCGCTACGCAAGTTGCCTGGAACATTCCGAGTAAGGAGTGAAATCCGTTCAGTGCGGGGAGGTAGTAGCTACCGTTTACCTTATTGGTCAGGCGGTGATTCAGCCCCGTAAGCGCGAAGGACATGTGCCGGCAGCAGCGGCAAGGACTGGACTGCGGAGGCCGAGTATTCAGCTTCGACGATTTGGGCTAATAGGCCACTTCGTGGCCTCAGCACGATACTTGGCAAAGCAAAAGCCAATCAATACGTTAGGCTCCCAAAGGCTGCTTTTGTAATGATTCCCTGCCATCCCTCTAATCCGCGCGCTCAAGCGAACACCCGCTTCGGGCAAGCAAACAGCCAACCTCGCTCAACGCAGGACGGCTGGCTAGGGGCTTGCTGTGCCCTTCTCATCGTGTGAACCTGATGCCTGCCAGCCTATGCGCGCTCCGCTCAGGATCGACCGGCGCGCAAGCGGTGCCGACCCGCGCCGGAACGACGACGCCTGCTGCGGGCGGTCGAGGTTCTGAGCGGACCTGCCGACTGCGCGACATGCGCCGGCTGGCCCGGCCCGCGGTCGCAGCGGACAATAGTCCCCATGAAACCCCATGACAGACCGGCCGAAGCCACGCCGGACCTGAGGAAGTACGCGTGGCTGGCGATCGTGACGGCGGTGCTGACGGTGCTGCTCAAGGGCAGTGCCTGGGCGATCACCGGCTCGGTGGGCCTGCTGTCGGACGCCGCCGAATCGATGGTCAACCTCGTGGCCGCCATCGTGGCCCTGGTCTCGCTGACCATCGCCGCCCAGCCGGCCGACGACGACCACCACTTCGGCCACAGCAAGGCGGAGTGTTTTTGGGTATCCGGAATCTGGTGTGGGTTTCAGGGTTTATGGCTGTTGTAGCTCTCATTTCAAAAGGCGGATTCTAGTGTTGGAACCGAGAACGAGCATGCTAAGCTAGAAACCGGATTTCAGTGTGGGCTCGCCCAGGTAGTTGAGTGACCGATTTTCTGCAGTTGCGTAGCCTCAATACACTTGAAGTCGTAGGCGATGACGAGCGCTATGTCGTCAAGGCTGAAGGCGTTGCGCCAGTGGCAACCTGCCCGCTGTGCAAGGTCGGACGTTTGCACGGTCACGGCTCACAAGAGCAGTCGTTTCAGGATACGCCGACGCACGGCAAGCCGGTCGTGGTGTTCATCCAGCGCAGGCGATATCGCTGCATCTCGTGCAATAAGACGCTCTTCGAGCCTGTCGCCGATCTCGACAGCAAGCGTCAAGCCACGGCCCGCCTGGTGCGTTATATCCGTAAAGAGAGCTTCACCAAGACCTTCGCGGCGCTGGCGCGCGAAGTGGACTTGGACGAGAAGACGGTCCGCCACGTCTTTGACGACTTCATCGAGGAGTTCGAGGCCAAGGTCCGGTTCCGGACGCCCCGCATCCTGGGGATCGACGAGCTCAAGATCATCGGCCAGTACCGGGCGATGATCACCAACATCGAACGCAAGACGGTATTCGACCTCCGGCCGAGCTGGGCCAAGGCCGACCTGCTGCCCTATTTCCGCAACCTGCGGGACAAGGACACCATCGAGTGGGTGGCGATGGACATGTACCACGTTTACAAGCAGGTGGTGCGTGCCACGCTGCCGCAGGCGCGGATTGTGGTCGATCGTTTCCATATCCAGCGGATGGCCAATGACGCGCTGGAGAAGCTGCGCAAGCGCATTCGCAAGGATCTGCCGGCTCGGCAGCGCCTCAAGCTCAAGGATGAGCGCTTCCTGTTGCTCAAGCGGCAGCACGATCTGAAGGGCGCAGACATGACACGGGCCCTGGAATGGTTCCGCCAGTTTCCCCAGCTCGGGGAGGCGCACGCCCTCAAGGAAGGCTTCTTGTCGATCTGGGATCACAAGAGCCGTCCGGAGGCTGAAGCGGCATGCGCGACGTGGTTAGGCAACATTCCGCCGGAGCTGGCGGCCACGTTCAAGGATCTGACCACCGCCGTGCACAACTGGCACGACGAAATCTTCTCTTACTTCGAACAACCCATTACCAATGCCTATACTGAATCCGTCAACCGACTGGCCAAAGACATGAACCGCATGGGCAGGGGCTACAGCTTCGAGGTGATTCGGGCGCGGATGCTCTACAACGAGAAGGCGCGCAAGGACGGGGCCGTAGTCGAGACCGTAGATGTCGATGATGACCAGGTATCAACGAACTTCGAGTTCCAGCGAATGACGATGGCATCGATCCGCAAGAAGCAGGTCAGACGCGTGGTCGAATATGGACCTTACATTCCGACGTTGGTGCGGCTGCTCGAAGAGGGGTATTTCGAGTAAACCTTGACCCATCGCACAAGCCCCGAAGCTTCAACCTGGGTGTTTGGCTCAACGGATGAAGCTGAGCATTTGGGCCTGAACGCTCAGCACAGCACTACCCCGCGCAGCAGGACAGTTGCTTCACATCCTTGGTGAAAGTCTGCGCTGCGAGCTTCAGTCCCTCGACCATGGTCAGGTAAGGGAACAACTGGTCGGCCAGCTCCTGCACCGTCATCCGTGCCCGGATGGCGAGCGCGGCCGTCTGAATCAGTTCGCCCGCCTCGGGGGTCACCGCCTGCACACCGAGCAACCGGCCAGTGCCGGCTTCCGCGACCAGCTTGATGAAGCCACGTGTGTCGAAGTTGACGAGCGCCCGGGGCACGTTGTCGAGTGTCAGCGTGCGGCTGTCGGTCTCGATGCCGGCATGGTGTGCTTCGGCTTCGCTATAGCCCACGGTGGCGACCTGGGGATCGGTGAACACGACCGCCGGCATCGCCGTCAGGTCCAGCGCCGTGTCGCCGCCGGTCATGTTGACCGCGGCGCGGGTACCGGCCGCCGCTGCGACGTAGACGAACTGCGGCTGGTCGGTGCAGTCGCCCGCGGCGTAGATGTGCGGTGTGCCGGTGCGCATCCCATTGTCGATGATGATGGCGCCCTGCGCGTTGACCGCGACACCTGCCGCGTCGAGATCCAAGGCGCGGGTGTTCGGTGTGCGGCCGGTGGCGACCAGCAGTCGGTCAGCGCGCAGTTCGCCGCGCCCGGTCGTGAGCACGAATGCTCCGCTTGCAAAGGCCACCTCACTGGCCTGCGTGTGCTCCAGCACTTCGATGCCTTCGTTGCGGAACGCGGCCGTGACGGCTTCACCTATAGTGGGATCTTCGCGGAAGAACAGCGTGTTGCGCGCCAGGAGAGTCACCTTGCTGCCGAGTCGGGCAAAGGCATGCGCGAGTTCGACCGCCACCACCGACGAACCGATCACCGCCAGCCGCTCGGGAATACGGTCGCTGACCAGCGCCTCGGTGGAGGTCCAGTAGGGGGTGCCCTGCAAGCCGGGGATCGGCGGAATCGCCGGGCTGGCGCCGGTGGCGATCAGGCAGCGGTCGAAGGCGACTGCGCATTCGCCGCCTTCTGCCAGTTGCACGTTCAGATGGCGGTCGTCCAGGAAGCGGGCGTCGCCGCGTAGCACGGTGATGGCGGGAGTGCTGGCCAGAATACCTTCGTACTTGGCGTGACGCAGTTCGTCGACGCGCTCCTGCTGCTGCGCCAGCAAACGCTCGCGCAGGATCGCCGGCGAAGCGGCCGCAATGCCGTCGTCGAACGGACTCTCGCGCCGTACATGGGCGATATGCGCGGCACGGATCATGATCTTGGACGGTACGCAGCCGACATTGACGCAGGTACCGCCGAGGGTGCCTCGCTCGATCAAGGTGACGCGCGCTCCTTGCTCGACGGCTTTCAGCGCCGCCGCCATCGCCGCGCCGCCACTGCCAATCACAGCGACGTGCAATGCCGGCTCTGCATCTCCGCGCTTCGGCTCGCCGTTTAACCCGCCCAGCGTCTTGTTCAACAGGTCCGCAGGCTTGCTCGGCATGTCGGCAGGCTGCGCCCGGTAACCGAGTGCAGACACGGCGGCGACCAGCGGTGCCATCTCCAAATCGGCGCCCGCATCAGCCGTGATTTCAGCCCGCCGTTGCGGATAGGACACCGCTGCCGAACGCACACCGGGCACCTTCTCCAAAGCTTGCCGGACGTGCTCGGAGCACGCCCCGCAGGTCATGCCATCGACGTGCAGTGTGATCGCCTCGGTCATGGGACGATCACTTCTTGACCGTGGAAGGGTAGCCTGCGTTCTCGGTGGCTTTGGTCAAGGCGGCTGGCGTCGTCTTGGTGTCGTCGTAAGTCACCACCGCTTCCTTGGGCTCCCAGGTCACCTTGGCTTCAACGACGCCTTCGACCTTGGACAACGCCTTCTTGACCGTGATCGGACAGGTGGCGCAGGTCATGCCCGGTACCGACAGCGTGACGGTTTTGGTGGCGGCCCAAGCTGGAGCGCTCAGGGCTACAGTCAAAGCGAACAGTGCGACAAATTTCTTCATGACAGTCTCCTTCAGTAGAGCAGGGGCATGACGTAGGGGAACGCGAGGGCGATCAGTACCAGGGCGGACACGATCCAGAAAATCACCTTGTAGGCTGTTCGCACCTGGGGCACGGCACACACGTCGTCCGGTGCACAGGCGCGGGCGGGCCGGAAGATGCGGCGCCAGGCGAAGAACAGCGCGACGAGCGCGGCGCCGATGAAGATCGGCCGATACGGTTCGAGCGCGGTTAGGTTGCCGATCCAGGCGCCAGAGAAGCCTAGCGTGATCAGCACCAGCGGGCCGAGGCAGCAGGTCGAGGCAAGGATGGCGGCCAAGCCGCCGGCAGCCAGTGCACCGCGGCCGTTGCTAGGTTTTGCCATGAGGGTCTCCTTCCGGGACTTTGCGTGATGCGCTAACGTTACTTCCGTAGCCAAGTACGGAGTCAAGCGCCATGATGAACATCCCGGAAACCCTGACCATCGGGGCCTTCGCCAAAGCAGCCGGGGTCAACGTGGAGACCATCCGGTTCTATCAGCGCAAGGGCTTGCTGCTGGAGCCGGATCGGCCCATCGGCGGCATCCGCCGCTATGGGCCGACGGACGTGGACCGGGTGAAGTTCGTGAAGTCCGCTCAGCGCTTGGGCTTCAATCTGGACGAGGTTGCGCAATTGCTCAAGCTGGAGGACGGCACCCATTGCCACGAGTCCGCCGACCTCGCGGCAGCGCGGCTGGCGGATGTGCGCCTGCGGCTGGCCGATCTCCAGCGCATGGAGTTGGCGCTATCCCAATTGGTCAAGGCATGCAGTTCGAGCCAAGGCAAGGTGACCTGCCCACTGATTGCTTCCTTGCACCGACATGCGCCAGCAGGAAAAACCCACACTGAAGGCTTGAAACGGACGAGCCTGCGAAACTAGAAACCTACAAGCAAGAACAGTCAGACAAGCAAGTGCTTTAGCTGTCGTCCCACACTAAAATCCGGATACCCGTATTTCTCCGCCGCGCTGGAAGGGATCATGATCTTCGTCGCCGCGGCCTCGATCATCTACTTGGGCATCGATCGCCTGCTCAATCCGCGGCCACTGGGAGCCCTCGGCATCGGCCTCGCCATTTCGATCGTGGCCGCCGTCCTCAACGGTGTCGTCGGGCGGATCCTGATCCAGGTCGGCACCGAGCACCGCTCCATCACCCTGCGCGCCGACGGCAAGCATCTGATGGCCGACGTGTACACCTCGGTCGGGGTCGTGGTGGGCCTGGGGCTGGCGTGGCTGACGGGCTGGGACTGGCTGGATCCGGTGATCGCGATCCTGGTGGGCGTCAACATCCTGGTTGTCGGCTACCGGCTGATGTCCGAATCCGCCTCCGGCCTGATGGACGCGACCCTGTCCCCCGAGGACAACGCCCGGATCCAGGCCATCCT
>Ga0056910_1000481_pt1 | contig 33550 bp, 28 predicted proteins | sample EBPBio232012_DNA_FD_55021 | JGI IMG/M metagenome (GOLD analysis project Ga0056910, IMG submission 55021) | Wastewater treatment Type I Accumulibacter community from EBPR Bioreactor in Madison, WI, USA - Reactor 1_1/23/2012_ DNA | ecosystem: Engineered > Bioreactor > EBPR > Anaerobic-Aerobic >... | reverse complement strand
TACTTGGACCGTATCGATCTTTTTCGTGTTTTCACCCGTGTCGTCGATGCCGGGAGCTTTACCCGCGCGGCGGACAGCCTGGGCCTGCCGCGCTCCTCGGTCTCAGCCGCAGTGGCCGAACTTGAAGGTCGGGTCGGTGCACGGCTGCTGCACCGCACGACCCGCAAGGTCGCCCCGACCCNTGACGGCGCGGCCTTCTACGAGCGCTGCCTGCGCGTCATCGCCGATGTCGAGGAGACCGAACGCCTGTTCCGGCAGGGCGATGCCAAGCCCAGCGGCAAGCTCAGGGTCGACGTGCCGGGGCGGATCGGAAGGCTCGTCGTTGCGCCGGCGCTGCCGGCCTTCCTCGACGAATTCCCGGGGATCGATCTCATCCTCGGTGCAACCGACCGGGCCGTCGACCTGGTCGAGGAAAGCGTGGATTGCGTGCTGCGCGTCGGACCCTTGACCGATTCCGGCCTGATCGCACGGACCGTCGGCACCCTGCCGCTGATCAATGTCGCCAGCCCCGGCTATCTCGCCCGGCATGGCCTGCCGGCGGGACCGGACGACTTGGCGAACCACTGGGCAGTCAACTACGCCTCGCCAGCGAGCGGCCGGGTCGAGGCGTGGGAATGGATGGAAGGCGGCAACCTGCACACCCTGCCGATGCGCGCCCGGGTCACGGTCAACAGCGCCGAAGCGTGCATCGCCTGTTGCCTGGCGGGCCTGGGGCTGGTCCAGATCCCGGCCTACGACGTGCGCCGGCACCTGGAGGCCGGCGAACTGGTCGAGGTGATGCCCGACCATCGCGCCGAACCGCTGCCGATGACTCTGCTCTACCCGCATCGCCGGCACCTTTCCCACCGGGTACGGGTCTTCGCCGACTGGCTGGAGCGGCTGCTGCGGCAGCAGGTCGCGCAATGACCGTCCGCTTCGCCGCCGCCGCGCAGAGGGAGTCGTTCGCCGCTGCGCGGCAGGCCACCGTCCGGGCGCGATACCCGGCAGGCCCTTTCCCTCCGCCGGGAACGAAAAAACCCGCATCGCTGCGGGCTTTCCTGGCTGNCTTGGCGGAGTGAGAGGGATTCGAACCCTCGATAGAGCTTTTGACCCTATACTCCCTTAGCAGGGGAGCCCCTTCGGCCTCTCGGGCATCACTCCGTTGGACCCGCGCAACGCCACTGCGCCACGGGCCGCACAGGATACCGTCTGGGCCGTGCGCCGGCAAACGTTTCCGCTCAGGCGGCAGAATCGGCATCGCCCCCCGTGTCAGCGCCCGCATCACCGCGCTGGATCCGCTGGTAGATCTCCTCGCGGTGGACGGACACGTCCTTGGGCGCGGTGATGCCGATGCGCACCTGGTTGCCCTTGACCCCGAGCACGGTGACGGTGATCGAGTCGCCGATCATCAGGGTTTCGCCTACGCGGCGGGTCAGAATCAACATTTTCTCTCTCCAGTGCGCCGGCACGNATTCGCCGGCTCGCGCAGGACCCGGGCAGGGTCCGCGCGTCCACCCAATCGCCGTGGCATTGCCCACATAATCGTTGGATCGTACTGCCGCGGCCGGGGAACGGGCAAGGTCCGCGCCCGCGGTTCGGCCGGGTGCAAGGGACGCACCGGCGCCCCTTCGCGTGTCATTGCAACCGCTGGGCCACCCAGGCGGGGACTTCCTCGAGGGCAAGGGCAAGGGCGGGCCCGTCCTCGCCACCACCCTGGGCCAGNTCCGGGCGACCACCGCCCTTGCCACCGATTCGACCGGCGACATGGGCCAGCAGTTCGCCGGCCTTGACCTTGCCCGTTGCGGCACCGTTCACCCCGGCCACCAGCGCAGCCTTGCCGTCCTGGGCGCCGGCCAGCACCACCACGGTGTCGCCGAGTTGCTGCTTGAGCCGGTCCACCGCCTCGCGCAGGCCCTTGGCGTCCAACCCCTCCAGGCGCGCGGCCAGTACCTTGATCCCGCCGACCGCCACCGCCGCGGCGGCCAGGTCCGCGGCGGCACTGCTGGCGGCCTTGGCCTTGAACGATTCGATCTCGCGTTCCAGCCGGCGGACCCGGTCGGCCAGCGCACGCGCCTTGTCGGCCACGTCACCGCGATTGCCGCCCAACGCGGCGGCGGCCTGGTCCAGGCTGCGCTCCTCGGCGGCGATGTAGTCCAGCGCGCCCTGCCCGGTCACCGCCTCGATCCGGCGCACGCCGGCCGAGACGCCGCCCTCGGAGGTGATCTTGAACACGCCGATGTCGCCGGTGCGGCCGGCATGGGTGCCGCCGCACAGCTCGGTCGAGGTCGGGCCGAAACGCAGCACGCGCACGCGCTCGCCGTACTTCTCGCCGAACAGCGCCATCGCGCCGAAGTCCAGCGCCTCCTGCATGTCCATGTGGTGGACTTCACCCTCATGGTTGGCACGCACTTCGGCATTGACCCGGCGCTCCACCTCCGCCAGTTCCCCGGCAGTCATTGGCTGGAAATGGGAGAAGTCGAAGCGCAGCCGGTCCGGCGTCACCAGCGAGCCCTTCTGCTGCACATGGCTGCCGAGCACCTCGCGCAGCGCGGCGTGCAGCAGGTGGGTGGCCGAATGGTTGAGCACGGTGGCGGCGCGGCGCGTGCCATCGACACGGCCGGAAAGCACGTCGCCGACCNTCAGTGCGCCTTCGGCGATACGGCCGAGATGGCCGTGGAACTGGCCGGCGAACTTCTGGGTATCGGCCACCTCGATCCGCATCCTCGGCGCCTCCAGGATGCCGGTGTCGCCGACCTGGCCGCCGGATTCGGCGTAGAACGGCGTGCGATCGGCGATCACGATGACCTCGTCGCCCGCGCTGGCCGCATCGACGCTGCGGCCATCGCGCAGCAGCGCCACCACCTTCAGGCCGTCGGCCTCCAGGCCGTCGTAGCCGAGGAACGCGGTCGGCTGCAGGGTGGCGACCAGGTCGGCCGGCAGTTGCACGCCGCCGCCGAACTTGCCGGCCGCGCGCGCGGTTTCGCGCTGCTGCTCCATCGCCGCCTCGAAGCCGGGCATGTCCACCCCCATGCCACGCTCGCGCGCCATGTCCGCGGTCAGGTCCACCGGGAAACCGTAGGTGTCGTACAGGCGGAACGCGTCAATGCCCGGAATGGTGCCGTCGGCGGCGCGCGACGCCACGTCCTCGAAGATGCGCATGCCCGCATCCAGGGTCTCGGCGAANCGCTCCTCCTCGGCCTTGAGTGCGCGTTCGGCGGTGCCGCGCGCGGCCGGCAGTTCCGGATACGCCTCGCCCATCAGNNCGCACAGGGTGCCGACCAACTTGTGGAAGAACGGCTCGCGCACGCCCAGCATCCAGCCGTGGCGCAGGGCGCGACGGATGATCCGGCGCAGCACGTAGCCGCGGCCCTCGTTGGACGGCAGCACCCCATCCACGATCAGGAATGCGCTGGCGCGGATGTGGTCGGCGATCACGCGCAGCGACTTGTTTTCCANGTCGGCGGTGGCGGTCAGCTCGGCGGCCTTGCCGATCAGCGCCTGGAACAGGTCGATCTCGTAGTTGGAATGCACGTGCTGCAGGATCGCGGCCAGTCGCTCCAGGCCCATNCCGGTGTCCACGCACGGCGCCGGCAGCGGCACCAGGGTGCCGTCGGGCTGCTTGTCGAACTGCATGAACACCAGGTTCCAGATCTCGATGAAGCGGTCGCCGTCCTCATCCGGCGAACCCGGGGGGCCGCCCGGGATGTGCGCGCCGTGGTCGTAGAAGATCTCGGTGCACGGGCCGCAGGGGCCGGTATCGGCCATCTGCCAGAAGTTGTCGGAGGCGAACGGCGCGCCCTTGTTGTCGCCGATGCGNACGATGCGGTCCTCGGGCACGCCGACCATGTCGCGCCACAGCGCGTAGGCCTCGTCGTCGGTNTGGTAGACGGTGACCAGCAGACGTTCGGCCGGCAGCTTCCACACCCCGGTCAGCAGTTCCCAGGCCCAGGCGATGGCGTCCTTCTTGAAATAGTCGCCGAACGACCAGTTGCCCAGCATCTCGAAGAAGGTGTGGTGGCGGGCGGTGTAGCCCACAGAATCCAGGTCGTTGTGCTTGCCGCCGGCGCGCAGGCAGCGCTGGACGTCGGCCGCGCGCACGTAGCTGCGCTTCTCCGCGCCCAGGAATACGTCCTTGAACTGGACCATGCCCGAGTTGGTGAACAGCAGGGTCGGGTCGTTGCCGGGCACCAGCGAGGCCGAGGGCACGATGGTGTGGCCCTTGCCGCGGAAAAACTCGAGGAAGTCGCTGCGGATGCGGGCGGTGGAATATGCGGGCGTGGTGGAGGTCATCTGGCTTCGGCTGGCGGACGGGTCGCCACCGGGAACGTCCTGGGACGGCCCGGCGGGGACGGTGAAATCGAGCCGTAAAGATTACCAGAGCGCGGCGGAGGCAACCCGGATTGCGCTTCTTCCAGGGAGAAACCGCCACCCTGGCGAAAAGCGCCGATTCCGGTGCCGGCGGGACCGCCACCGGGGCGGATTCCCATCCGGCGCGGGCGCGATCAATCGTCGGGGTCGTAACGGAGGGCGGCGCGGATGCTGTCGGCAGGGAAGCCGCGGCGCGCCAGCAGGTCGGCGGCCTTGCGGCGCTGGGGCAGGTCGACGGGACCGGCAGGACCGAAACGCCGGCGGACCAGGTCGCGGGCCAGTCCGGTCCAGTCCCCCTCGAAGCCGTCCAGAGCGACAGCGATCGCATCCCCGGGCAGGCCATGGGTGCCCAGCTCGGCGCGGATGTAGAGGGGGCCGTAGCCGGTGGTGGCGCGGCTGCGGACCAGGAATTGGGCGAAGCGGGTATCGTCCTGCCAGCCTTCACCGGCCAGGCGTTCGACCGCGGCAGCCGCCTGCCCGGACTCGACACCGCGGACCTCGAGCTTGCGGACCAGTTCCTTGCGCGAGTGCTCGCGGCGTACCAGCAGGCCCAGCGCGCGTTGCACGGGCGTAGGGTCAGGGCGGCGCGGACGAAGCTTCTTAGGGAGCTTGGGGTCGTGCCCTGCTCCCTCGTCGTCACCGGCCATGCGTTCGTGAAACTGGTCGCTCATGGTTNGCCGCAGGCATTGCTGGAAGATGCGCACCGTCCATGGCGCCTGCCCTCCTGGCCTTCCCCGGTCCCCGCACCCCGTCGCCACGCCACTGACAGCATGGCGGCGGNGTGCGGGGACCNGTACCGCTTACTCGTCGTCANCCTTGTCGTCGGCCTCGTCGCGCGAGCTTTCCTGCGGCTGGAACTTCTCGCGCAGCTCGGCCTCGAGCTTGGCCGCCAGCGCCGGGTTCTCGCGCAGGTATTGGCGCGAATTGTCCTTGCCCTGGCCGATGCGCTCGCCGTTGTAGCCGTACCAGGCGCCGGACTTCTCGACCAGCTTGGCCTCCACGCCCATGTCGATCAGTTCGCCTTCGCGGCTGATGCCCTCGCCATACAGGATTTCGGTGACGATCTGCTTGAATGGAGGCGCCAGCTTGTTCTTGACCACCTTGATCTTGGTCTGGTTACCGATGACCTCGTCGCCCTTCTTGATCGCGCCGATGCGGCGGATGTCCAGGCGTACCGAGGCATAGAATTTCAGCGCGTTGCCGCCGGTGGTCACTTCGGGGCTCTGGCCCGGCATCATCACCCCGATCTTCATGCGCAACTGGTTGATGAAGATGACCGTGGTATTGGAGCGCTTGATGTTGCCGGTCAGCTTGCGCAGCGCCTGACTCATCAACCGGGCCTGCAGGCCCGGCAGCTGGTCGCCCATCTCGCCTTCGATCTCGGCCTTCGGCGTCAGCGCGGCGACCGAATCGATCACCACGATGTCGACCGACCCGGAACGCACCAGCATGTCGGCGATTTCCAGCGCCTGCTCGCCGGTATCGGGCTGCGACAGCAGCAGGTCGTCGACGTTGACGCCCAGCTTGGCCGCATACACCGGATCCAGCGCGTGCTCGGCATCGATGAAGGCCGCGGTACCGCCCAGCTTCTGGCTCTGGGCGATGGCCTGCAGGGTCAGGGTGGTCTTGCCCGAAGACTCCGGACCGTAGATCTCGATCACCCTGCCACGTGGCAGACCGCCGATGCCCAGGGCGATGTCCAGCATCAGCGAGCCGGTCGGGATGATCTCCACGGGCTCGATCACCCGATCGCCCATGCGCATCACCGAGCCCTTGCCGAACTGCTTGTCGATCTGGCTCAGGGCTGCGGCCAGGGCGCGCTTCTTGTTCTCGTCCATCGCTGTGTTCCTCGGGTGTCAGTGGTGTGGTGCGAAGTCTGGGGCGGTCCGGTCGCACAGGCTGCGACCGCGGANGGGGGATTCGAAAATAGTTCTGGTGGCGAGCGCTGCGCATCGCCGCGACGCGTTGGCGGGCGTGGGAAAACCCCGCGCCATGCGCAGGAAGATGCCCATGGACCTGCCCATGCACGCGGCCATCAGCGGTTCGGCCTGACCAGGCCGCAGTACAGGCCCTCGATCGCGAAATCCTGGTCCGGCAGCACCTCGATCGGTGCATAGTCCGGGTTGCGCGGCAGCAGGCGGATGCGGTCCTTGCCGATCTTCAGCAGCTTGACCGTGATCTCCTCGTCCACCCGCGCCACCACGATCTGGCCCGATCGCGCCTCGCGGGTGCGGTGCACGCCGATCAGGTCGCCGTCGAAGATGCCCTCGTCGCGCATCGAATCGCCCTGCACCTTGAGCAGGTAGTCCGGCGAGGGCGAGAACAGCACCCGGTCCAGCACCAGGAAGCTGTCGGCCAGGTCCACCGGCACGTCGGCGCCGATCGGCAGGCCGGCAGCGACCCGNCCCAGCACCGGCAGGCGCACGGCGGCGTCGTTGGAAGCGGCCGGCAGCGCCAGNTCGGCCTGCGCCGACGATGGGGCGACCTTCAGGCGGATGCCGCGGGCCCGGCCCGGCACCCGCTCGATCGCCCCGGCCGCCTCCAGTGCCTCCAGGTGGTACTGCGCCGCGCGCACGCCCTTGAAGCCGAAGGCGCGGGCAATTTCCGCCTGCGACGGCGGCATGCCCTCGGCTTCGATCCGCTCGGCGATCAGGGCAAGGATGGCTTGCTGGGTATCGGTCAGGTCCATGGTTAGTAGTAATACTGCTAACCAGCGGATTGCGCAAGCGACTTGACACATATCGAAATTAATTTATGTTTTACGAAAATTTCTCGTCCCAAAGGATGGTCCATGCAACCGCAGAACCGGATACGGCGCCACGGATACCACCTGGTGTCACTGGCTTCGATCGGCACGATTTCCATCGCCCTCTTCGGCCTGATGTCGAGCGTGATGCCCTGGCTGACCGACTGGGATCCGCAATGGGACGGCTGGAAGCTTGCGGGATTGAGTTGGCAGCAGACCCTGGCCATGAACCCGCAAGGCAAGCTGCTCCTGAGCCTGTCCGGCATCGTGTGGACCCTGGCCTACCTGATGCCGCTGGGCGCGCTGCGCCGCCTCGGCGACCGCCTGTACAGGAACGACCCGCTGACCCGCCCGGTGGCCGACGCCTTCCGCCGGCTGGCCCATTCGCTGCCGTTGTATGCGCTGCTCAACGTCGGCGCTGCGGCGCTGGCCGCATTCGCGGGCGAGGTCGGCGGTGGCGACCCGCCGCGGTTCACCTTCGGCTTCAGCGGCGTCTACCTGTTCCTGGTCGCCACCCTGTGCCTGTACAGCATCGCCCACANCATGCGCCTGGCCACCGAAGCGGCCGACGACTCGCGGAGCATCGTCTGATGCCCATCGTCGTCAACCTCGACGTGATGCTGGCGCGGCGCAAGATGAAGTCGAAGGACCTGGCCGACGCCATCGGCATCANCGAGACCAACCTCTCGCTGCTCAAGCAGGGCCACGTCAAGGGCGTGCGCTTCGGCACGCTGGAGGCGATCTGCCGGGTGCTGGAATGTCAGCCGGGGGACCTGCTCGAATACCAGCCTGAAGGATGAGCCGGGCGCCATGCCGGCATCTGCCAGTGATCGACCTGTAGAGCCGACAGGAGGCCGGCGCTACAGGTGGCGCGGCATGGCAGCGATCAACGACGGCCGCTGCGCCAGATCGACAGCAGGATCCACAGCCCGGTCACGGCGGCGCCGACGAAGCCCATCACGCCCAGGGTCAGCAGCCAGCGGCTGGGCACGCCGCCGCCGGCGCTGTGCATCACGATCGACGAGCCGACCACCAGCGCGGCGGTGATCACGCCCATGGTCAGGCGGTTGGCGGCGCGGTCCACCTGCTCGCCGAAGGCCTTCAGCGAGGTGACCTCGATTTCCATGTGCAGGCGCCCGCGCCGCGCCGTGCGCAGCAGNCGGCGCAGTTCGCGCGGCAGGTCGCCGATCAGTTCCATCGCATCCAGCGCGGTGCGGCGGCCGCGCTTCATCAGCGCGCGCGGCGACCAGCGCTGCAGAACCACCCGCTCCAGGAACGGCCGCGCCGCGCNGGCCATGTCGAAATCCGGGTCCAACTGCCGGCCCATGCCCTCCAGGGTGAGGAAGGCCTTGATCATCAGCGCCAGGTCCGGCGGCAGGCTCAGGCCGTTCTCGCGCAGGATGGTGGTCACGTCGGTGAGCATCAGGCCCATGCGCAGGTCCTTCAGCGGCACCCCGCGGTACTGGTCGACGAAGGCGCCGACGTCGGCCTGCAGCCGCGACTCATCGACCTCACCCTCGCCTTCGCCCCACTCCATCAGCACGTCGGCCACCGCCGCCGACTCGCGCTCGACCAGACCGTGCAGCAGCTGCACGATCTGGAAGCGGCGCTGCTCGGACACGCGCCCGACCATGCCGAAGTCGATCACGCCGATGCGCCCGCCCGGCAGGTAGAAGATGTTGCCCGGGTGCGGATCGGCGTGGAAGAAACCATCCTCCAGCACCATCTTCAGCACGATGTCCGCGCCGGTGGCGGCCAGCAGCTTGCGGTCCAGACCGGCGGCGTCCACCCCGGCCAGGTCGGTGCCGGGGATGCCGTGCAGGCACTCCTGCACGTTGAGCCGTTCGCTGGTCCACTCCCAGTACACGCGCGGCACCACCACATCGTCGTGGTCGGCGAAGTTGGCGGCGATGCGCTCGGCGTTGCGGCATTCGGCGGCGAAGTCCAGTTCGCGGTGCAGCGAGGTGGAGAACTGCTGCACCACCTCGCAAGGATGGTAGCGGCGCAGGTCCGGCGCGCGCTCCTCGACGATCTCGGCCAGCCGCGCCAGCAGGCGCAGGTCGGCCTCGACCGTGTCGCGGATGCCGGGACGACGGATCTTCAGCACCACCGCGCTGCCGTCGGCCAGCCAGGCGCGATGGGCCTGGGCCAGCGATGCGGCCGCCAGCGGGGTTTCCTCCAGCCGTGCGAACACGTGCTCCGGTTCNGCGCCCAGGTCCTCGACCAGCTGCGGGCGCACTTCGGCGAACGGCAGCGCCGGCACCGCGTTCTGCAGCTTGCCCAGTTCGGCGGTCCACTCCGGCGGCAGCAGGTCCACCCGGGTGGCCATGACCTGGCCGAGCTTGACGAAGGTCGGGCCCAGGTCCTGCAGCGCGCAACGCACGCGCTCGGGCGGGGCCATGTGCGCGAACGCCTCCGGGTCGTCCCAGCGCAGCAGGCGGCCGGTACGCTCCAGCGCGCCGGCCATGCCGATCCGGCGGACCATGTCGCCGAAGCCGTAGCGGACCAGGACGCCGGCGATCTCCTGCAGGCGGCCGAGGTCGCGGACGGTGCCGAGGGTCTCCCACATCAGTGGATCCCTCCAGGTTCCGTCGCACATGGGGAACGGTCCATGCGCCCACGGCGGATCGGAGGTCGGCGACAGCGCCCGGGCGTGCGCGAACCGCCGTTCATGCCAGCAGTTCCGCGACACCGGCCAGCGCGTGGTCCACGGTCTGCCGGCGCACCGCCTCGCGGTCGCCATCGAAATGGAATGCCTGGGCGCGGGCATAGCCGCCGCGGCGCTTCCAGGCGATCCAGACCGTGCCCACCGGCTTGTCCGCGCCGCCGCCGCCGGGGCCGGCGATGCCGGTCACGGCCACGGCCACGCTGGCNCCGGAGTTGACCAGGGCGCCGGAGACCATCTCGATCGCGGTTTCGCGGCTGACCGCGCCGTGNTCCTCCAGGGTCTGCGGGCGCACGCCCAGCAACGCCTGCTTGGCCTCGTAGCTGTACACGACCATGCCGCAGTCGAACCAGTCCGAGGAGCCGGCGATGTCGGTCAGGCACTTGGCGATCCAGCCGCCGGTGCAGCTCTCGGCGGTGACCAGGGCATCGTGCGCGGCGCGCAGGCGCTCGCCCAGGGCCTGGGCTTGTTCGCGCAGCTGCGCGTCGGAGGGGATCTGCATCGTCTGACGGGCCGGCGATGGGGGAATTGTGGATGTTGTAGCCCAAATGGCGGGCCATGGGTAGGAGTCGGGGGTGCCGGCCCAACAGCGGGCTTCGGCCCGGTAAAGAAAAAGGCCGCCCACCAGGGCGGCCTTTTTCGTGCAGCGGGTGGAAGCGATCAATAGCGGACGCGCAAGGTGACGCCGTACATGCGCGGGGCCGCCGGGAACGCGTTGAAGGTGTTGAACGCATTGCCCGGATCGGGGAACAGCGCCTGCAGCGGTCCATCGAAGCCCACCTGCACGTAGTCCACGTCGGTGAGGTTGTTGGCCCACAGCTCCACCATCCAGTGCTGGTTGGCCGAACCCAGGCCCAGGCGCGCGTTCATCAGCGTGTAGGAGCCCTGGTGCTTCTCCACGTCCAGGTCCGAGCCGGTGTTGTACGAGCCCATGTACTTGGCGCCGATGTTGAAGCGGCCGATCAGGTTGCTGCCGATGTCCCAGTCGTAGGTGGCCGAGGCCGAACCGGAGAACTTCGGCGCGAACGGCATGGTCGCGCCCGGGAGCTTGTACATCGCGCCCGAGGTGCTCAGCGGCGTGCGCTCGACGAAATCGTTGCCCGGGATGTTGCGCCCGAACTTGGTGTCGGCGTAGGTGAAGCCACCCTGCACCATCAGGCCCTGCACGCTCTTCGGCTGCCACATGATCTCGCCGTCGATGCCGCGCGAGGTCACCCTCGGGATGGAATGCACCACGAAGCTGGTGCCGAGGAAGGCGTTGAGCTGGAAGTCGGTGTAGGTCTGGCTGAACGCGGTGGCGTTCAACAGCAGGGAGCCGTCGGCCCAGGTGGTCTTGGCGCCCAGCTCGTAGCTGTCCACGAACTCGCCGGGGAACGAGGTGTCGGCGGTGGTGGGCACGATCCCGGTCTGGGTGCGGTCCAGGTTGAAGCCGCCGGCCTTGTAGCCACGTGCGGCCGAGGCATAGGTCATCACGTTGTCGTTCCAGCGGTATGCGGCCTTCAGCGTGCCGGACCACTCCTTCTCGTCCATCGACTGGTCGATGGTCTTGCCGTTGTGCAGCACGTTGGCCCACGGCAGGCAGCTGTAGCCGACGACGTTGTTGATGATGGTCGACTGCTGCGCGGCCGGCAGCGAGGCGAACGGCACGCCGCGTGCGGTCAGCGCCGCGGCGATGCGGCCGATCGCGGCCGGGCTCACCCCGCCCGTCGGGCTGAAGAAGGAGGCGCAACCCGGGCTTCCGTTGGGATTGGTGTAGCTGGCGTGCAGGTCCTTCTCCTCGCTGGTGAAACGCAGGCCGAAGGTGAGGTCGAGCGCGTCGGTGGCGTGCCAGGTATTGTTGGTGAAGAACGCCAGGCTCTTGGCGTCCTGCTGGTAGCGGTCGTGCGCGCCCAGGCCGGCGAACGCGGTCCCGTACGGCTTGCCGGTGGCGTCGGCCAGGAAGGTGGCCGCGTTCGGCAGCGAAGCCAGCGCCGGGTTGATCAGGCCCAGCAGGTTGATCGCCAGGTACGGCTCGTAGTGCGGCCCGATCCGGTAGGTCTCGTTGCGGGTCAGGTCCTCGTTCGAATAGAACATGCCCACCATCCAGTCCACCTTGTCGGTGGCGCCGGTCAGGCGCAGTTCCTGGCTGAAGGTCTCGAAGCGCGACAGCGATTCGTCGGCGTTCGCGTTGCGGTACAGCAGGTCCGCGCCGCTGAAGTCATAGTCCAGGCCGTTGATGGCCTGCCAGTCGCGCATCGCGGTGATCGAGGTCAGGGTGGCGCCGCCCAACCACGGCGAGTTCCAGTTGACCTCGGCGGAGATGCCCTTGTCCTTGATGTCCTGCTCGGTGCTGCGGTTGCTGTAGGCGACCCGGGCGAACGGGTCGGCCTTCGCCGGGAACGGCGGCGAGGCGACCGGAAGCCCGTTCCCGCCGGCCAGCTTGTTGATGACGACCGAACTGGAACCCAGCACCGTCTGCACCGCCGTGCAGCAATTCTCCTCGCGGCTGGTGTAGTCGGTGGTGACCAGGATTTCCAGGTCCTCGGTGGGCTCGAGCAGCAGTTTCGCGCGCAGGGTGTGGTAGTTCTGGTCGTAGTCCTTGGTCTCCCGGCGCGGACCCACGCCGGTGCGCACGTCCATCCAGCCGTCGCGGTTCTGCACGGCGCCGTAGATGCTGAACGCGGAGTTCTCGCCCAGCGCATCGTTGTAGCTGCCCCTCAGGCCGAAGGCGCCGTAGTTGCCGACGGACAATTCGCCCTCCGCACCCTGGGTGTAGCTGGGCCTGCGGGTGACCACGTTGATCACGCCGGCCGAGGTGTTCTTGCCGAATACCGTGCCCTGCGGGCCCTTCAGCACCTCGATGCGCTCGAGCTGGCCCAGGTCGCCGAAGCCGACGCTGTTGCGCGGGCGGTACACGCCGTCGATCACGACGCCGACCGAGGATTCCAGGCCCACGTTGTCGCCGACCGTGCCGATGCCGCGGATGCGCGCGGTGGTGATCGCCTCGTTCTGGGTGCTGGTGACGGTGAGGCCGGGGACCAGGACCTGCAGGTCCTTGATGTCGCGCACGCCGGTGTCGCGCAGCAACTGCTCGTCGATCACGGTGACCGAGATCGGCACGTCCTGCAGCGCCTCCTCGCGCTTCTGCGCGGTGACGGTCAGGCCAGCGAGGGTGGTCGCCTCCTCCTTCTTNTCCTCGGGTGCGGCNTCCTGCGCGCGCGCCGGCGCGGCGGCGATGCAGGTCAGTGCCGCGACTACGGCGATCGCCAGTCCGGTGTGTTGCAGGGTTCCACGAGCCATGTTGCCTCCCCAAGGTATGAAATGGCGATGCGTGCTTGATTGTCAGGTGTGCGCCCGGCCAGTGGCGGGCGGTCGATGCCGGCTCCATTCGAAACCGTATCCACGACGGAACGTTAAACCGCCTTCACATTTGATGCATTTTGCAGTGCGGCGATACGCCCCCCCCTGCTTCAGGATGGAGGCCGGGGGCGGGAGGTCAGACCGTGGCCGGGCCGCAACCGGTTCCGGNGCAGTGGCCGTCGCCGCCGGTTTCCATCTGCAGGGTCAAATGCAGGATCCCGTGGCGCAGGCGCAGGCCCCGTGCCAGTTCCGCCCGGACGCCGGCCGCGTCGGCGCCGGCGGCGACCACCACGTGGGCGGTCATCGCCGGGGTGCGCGAAGCCAGGGCCCAGACGTGCAGGTCGTGGACGCCCTCCACCTCCGGATGGGCGTGCAGGTCGGCCTCCACCGCCGCCAGGTCCACGCCCCGGGGCACCCCTTCCATGAGGACATTGAGCGCCTCGCGCACCAGCACCCAGGTCCGCGGCAGCACCCACAGGCCGATCAGCACCGCCAGCAGCGGATCGACCCACAGCCAGCCGGTGCGGCCGATGACCAGCGCGGCGACGATCACCGCCAGCGAGCCGAGCATGTCGCTCCACACTTCCAGGTAGGCGCCCTTGAGGTTCAGGCTCTGCCCGGAGCCGGCGTGGAGCAGGCGCATGGCGGCGAGGTTGCAGACCAGGCCGACCACCGCCACCACGAGCATCCCCAGGCTGGCCACCGGCAGCGGCGTGCGCAAGCGCTGCCAGGCCTCCCACAGGATGTAGCCAGCCAGTGCGAACAGGAGCATGCCGTTGGCCAGCGCGCCCAGCGCCTCGAAGCGGGCATAGCCGTAGGTCCGGCGCGCGTCGGGCGGGCGCCGCGCCAGGCGTACCGCCACCAGGGCGATGGCCAGGGCCAGGGTGTCGGTGGCCATGTGCGCCGCATCGGACAGCAGCGCNAGGCTGTTGGTCCACCAGGCGCCGGCCACCTCCACCAGCAACACCGTGGCGGTCAGCCCCAGCGCCCACCACAGCGGTCGCTCGAAGCGGATCTCGGAGGGGACATGGCTGTGCCCGCCGGGACCGTGGTGATGGTCATCGTCGTGCGAGTGGTCGTGGCGATGGTCGNGGCCGTCCTGGCCAGGGCGGGCACGGTGCTGGTCGGGGGCGCTGGAGTCTGTCGTCACGCCGGCACTATCCGGCCTGGCGCCGGCGGAGACTATTACATCCCGGGTCCGCACCCGCCCATGCCCCGCCGGTGCCGCCTGGAGTTCGGGGAGCGTGCTAGCTTGGCGCCCCCGACACCATCCAGCCAGCCGGAGATGACCGTGAACCAGCGCAGGACCGACATGCTCGACACCGAGCCGCAGGCCATCAACGCGCCNCTGTCGATCGCCGCCGCGTTCCTGGTCCTGTCGATCAAGGACGANGCAGCCTCCCTGGCCACGGCGCGCTCGGTCCTGGGCAGCACCGACGACCTGGTCAAGAACATCGTCATNCGCGATGTCAGTGGCACGTTCAACTGCAACGTCGGCATTTCCCATCGCGCATGGAGCCCGCTGACCGGCAAGCCCATGCCCAGGGAACTGGCCCCGTTCAAGGAGATCCGCGGCGCCACCCACACCGCCGTGTCCACGCCCGGCGACCTGCTGTACCACGTCCGTGCCCCGTCGATGGACCTGATCGTCGAATTCGAGAAGACCCTGCTGGATGCCTTCGGCGACGCGGCGGTGGCGGTGGACGAGGTCGCCGGGTTCCGCTACTTCGACGCCCGCGACCTGCTCGGGTTCGTCGACGGCACCGCCAACCCGGACGGACTGTCCCTGCCCGCGGCCACCCTGGTCGGCGACGAGGACCCGGAGCACGCCGGCGGCAGCTACGTGGTGGTGCAGAAGTACCTGCACGACCTGGCCGCCTGGCGCGCGCGGCAGGTGGAAGAGCAGGAGCGGATCATCGGCCGCACCAAGTACGACAACACCGAACTGCCCGACGCGCCGGCGCCGGAGCAGAAGTCGCACAAGACCCTGTGCACGATCGAAGACGAACAGGGCGAGCACGACATCTTCCGCTGCAACATGCCCTTCGCCANCCCGGGCCGCGGCGAGTACGGCACCTACTTCATCGGCTATTCGCGCAGGCTGTGGGTGACCGAAAGGATGCTCGAGCGCATGTTCATCGGCGACCCGCCGCCACTGCACGACCGCATCCTCGACGTCTCGAAGGCGACCACCGGCACGACCTTCTTCGCCCCCAACCGCAAGTTCCTCGCCGACCTGGGCGGGTGAGCCGGGCCGTCCATATCCCAGTCTCAAAGCAAGTCATGCAATCCGCAAAACCAGCCGAACACACCCCGCTGATGAAGCAGTTCTTCGCGGCCAAGTCCGAATACCCGGACCTGCTGCTGTTCTTCCGCATGGGCGACTTCTACGANCTGTTCTACGACGACGCGCGCAAGGCGGCGCGGCTGNTGGACATCACCCTGACCCANCGCGGCAGTTCGGGCGGNGCGCCGATCCCGATGGCCGGGGTGCCGGTGCACGCCTACGAGGGCTACCTGGCNCGGCTGGTGGCGCTGGGCGAGTCGGTGGCGATCTGCGAGCAGATCGGCGACCCGGCGCTGGCCAAGGGCCTGGTCGAGCGCAAGGTGGTGCGGATCGTCACTCCCGGCACGGTCACCGACGANGCGCTGCTGGACGAGCGCCGCGACACCNTGCTGATGGCGGTGGCACGCGGCAAGGGCGGCTACGGCCTGGCCTGGGCGGACCTCGCCGGCGGCCGCTTCCTGGTCAACCAGGTCGACAGCGAAGACGCACTGCAGGCCGAACTGGCGCGGCTGGAACCGGCCGAACTGCTGCTGCCCGACGAAGAAGGCTGGCCGGCGCTGTCCTTCTCCGGCGCCAGCCGCCGCCGCGCGCCNTGGCTGTTCGACGCCGACAGCGGCCGCCGCCAGTTGCTGCGCTTCTTCGGCCTGCACGATCTCACCGGCTTCGGCATCGAGGACAAGCCGCTGGCGGTGGCCGCCGCCGGCGCGCTGCTGGGCTATGTNGAAGAGACGCAGAAGCAGCAGTTGCCGCACCTGACTTCCATCGCGGTGGAAACCTCGGGCGACGCCATCGCCATGAACGCGGCCACCCGCCGCCACCTGGAACTGGACACGCGGATCGACGGCGATCACCGCCATACCCTGCTCGGCGTGCTCGATTCCACCGTCACCCCGATGGGCGGGCGCCTGCTGCGGCGTTGGCTGCACCGCCCGCTGCGCGGGCGCCAGGTGCTGGACCGGCGCCACCACGCGGTGGCCATGCTGATCGAACAAGGTGCCGATGCCGCCCTGCGCGAGCGCTTCCGCGGCCTGGGCGACCTCGAGCGCATCCTCACCCGCGTGGCCCTGCGCTCGGCGCGGCCGCGCGACCTGTCCACCCTGCGCGACGGCCTGGCGATGCTGCCGGCGGTGCGCGACGTGCTCTCGCTGCTGGATTCGCCGCAGCTGCAGGCACTGGCCGCCGAACTGGAGCGCCACGACGAGATCGCCCACCTGCTGGCCAGCGCGGTGGACCCGCAACCGCCGCTGAAGCTGGCCGACGGCGGCGTGATCGCCGGAGGCTACGACGCCGAACTGGACGAACTGCGCCGACTGTCCACCCACGCCGACCAGTTCCTGGTCGACCTGGAGGCGCGCGAGCGCGAGCGCAGCGGCATCGCCACGCTCAAGGTCGGCTACAACCGAGTGCACGGCTACTACATCGAGATCAGCAAGGGCCAGGCCGACAAGGCCCCGGTGCACTACACCCGGCGCCAGACCCTGACCGGCGCCGAACGCTACATCACCGAGGAACTGAAGGCGTTCGANGACAAGGTGCTGTCGGCGCGCGAACGGGCGCTGGCGCGCGAGAAGCGGCTCTACGAGGCGCTGCTNGACGCGCTCAACGAAACGCTCGAGCCGCTCAAGCGTTGCGCCGCCGCGCTGAGCGAGCTGGACGTGCTGGCCGCTTTCGCCGAACGCGCGCAGGCGCTGGACTGGTCGCGCCCGGAACTGGTCGAGGCGCCGTGCCTGCGGATCGAGCGTGGCCGCCACCCGGTGGTCGAGGCGGTGCGCGAGGAACCGTTCGAGCCCAACGACCTGGACCTGCANGTCGACGCCGAGGCCGGCAACCGCCGCATGCTGGTGGTCACCGGCCCGAACATGGGCGGCAAGAGCACCTACATGCGCCAGAACGCGCTGATCGTGCTGCTGGCCCACATCGGCAGCTTCGTGCCCGCCGCACGCGCCACCCTCGGCCCGATCGACCGCATCCTGACCCGGATCGGTGCCGGCGACGACCTCGCGCGCGGCCAGTCCACCTTCATGGTCGAGATGGCCGAGACCAGCTACATCCTCCACCACGCCACCGCGCAGTCGCTGGTGCTGATGGACGAGATCGGCCGCGGCACCTCCACCTACGACGGCCTGGCCCTGGCCGATGCGGTCGCACGCCACCTGGCCACGGTCAACTGCTGCTGGACCCTGTTCGCCACCCACTACTTCGAACTGACCGCGCTGGCCAGCGAGCCCGGCGACCACGGCATCGCCAACGTGCACCTGGACGCGGTCGAGCACCACGACNCGAACGGGAGCGAGACGCTGGTGTTCATGCACGCGGTGAAGGACGGCGCGGCCGACCGCAGCTTCGGCCTGCAGGTGGCGGCCCTGGCCGGCCTGCCGAAGGCGACCCTGCAACAGGCCCGGCGCCGGCTGGCCGAACTGGAGCAGCGCGGCCGCCAGACCCATGCCTCGCAGATGGCGCCGCAGGCGCTGGACGCACCGCAGCAGATCGGCCTGTTCGCCGCCGCGCCCTCGGCCGCGCAGGAAGCGCTGGCGGCGCTGGATCCGGACGAACTCACCCCCAAGCAGGCGCTGGAGGCGCTGTACCGGCTCAAGTCACTGCTCTGACCNGGCACTTCGCCCTCCCGCCGCCGGAAACTCCGGCGGTGGTGCAACGGGTGTCGCGCGCGTGGCGGGCCGGGTACGGCCATTGACTGCAATCAATGCGGCCGATGCGTGGGAGCGGAACAATCGGTGCAGGCTCCCAGCCCCACGCGAGGTCCGCCATGAAACTCCGCAAATCCGCCCTGGCCTGTGCCGTCGCGCTTGCCGCCATGGCCGCGTTCGCCGTGCCGGCCCGGGACACCGCGCCGAATGCGGCCGAGCTGCGTGGCACCGCCACTGCGCTGTTCGCGCCCATCCCCGCCGATGTCGACCAGGTGCGCGGCGAGCCGATCACCGCCGAGCAGGTCGAGCTGGGCAAGTGGCTGTTCTTCGATCCGCGCCTGTCGCGCAGCCACGTGATCAGCTGCAACACCTGCCACAANGTCGGCACCGGCGGCGCCGACAACGTGCCGACCTCGATCGGCCATGGCTGGCAGAAGGGTCCACGCAACTCGCCCACCGTGCTCAACGCGGTGTTCAACGCCGCCCAGTTCTGGGACGGCCGCGCCTCCGACCTCAAGGAACAAGCCAAGGGCCCGGTCCAGGCCAGCGTGGAAATGAACAACACGCCTGCGCGCGTGGAGGAGACCCTGCGCAGCATGCCCGAATACGTGCAGGCCTTCGGCCGCGCGTTCCCCGGCCAGCGCAACCCGGTCACCTTCGACAACATGGCCGCAGCGATCGAGGCTTTCGAAGCGCAGTTGGTCACCCCGGACTCGCGCTTCGACAAGTTCCTGGCCGGCCAGGACAGCCTGGATGCGACCGAACTCAGGGGTCTGTCGCTGTTCATCGACAAGGGCTGCGTCGCCTGCCACGCCGGCATCAACTTCGGCGGCCAGGCCTATTTCCCGTTCGGCGTGGTCGAGCGCCCCGGCGCCGATGTGCTGCCGCCGACCGACAAGGGCCGCTTCACCGTCACCCAGACCGCCACCGACGAATACGTGTTCCGCGCCGCGCCGCTGCGCAACGTGGCCCTGACCGCGCCCTACTTCCACAGCGGCCGGGTGTGGGACCTGCACCAGGCGGTGGCGATCATGGGCAACGCCCAGCTCGGCCACGAACTGGACGCCGGCGAAGTGGAGGCGATCACCCGGTTCCTGCGCACCCTCACCGGCACCCAGCCGCGGGTCCAGCACCCGGTGCTGCCGACCAGCACCCTGGCCACGCCGCGGCCGGAATGAGTTTGGCGTATCGTTGGTCTCCCACTCCGGAACGGACCCCCAGGATGAACCAGCCGCTGTTGACTCAGGAATTGCTCGCCCAGTTGCAGGGCGCGCCGATCCAGCAGCTTTCCGGCCAGCTCGGCGTCGACCCGGGGCAGGCCAACCAGGCGGTCGCCGCCGCGTTGCCGTTGCTGATGGGCGCACTCGGGCGCAACAGCGCGCAACCGCAAGGCGCCGAGGCGCTGTTCGGCGCCCTGCAGCGCGACCATGCCGGCGGCGGCCTCGATCTGGGCAGCCTGCTCGGCACCGTGCTGGGCGGCGGCAACTCCCGCCAGACCGATGGCGCGGCGATCCTCGGCCACATCCTCGGTGGCGGCCAGCCGCGCGCGGCGCAGGCGCTCGGCCAGGGCACCGGCCTGGACAGCAACCAAGCGATGAAGCTGCTGGCGATGCTGGCACCGATCGTGATGTCGTTCCTCGCCAAGCGCAGCTCGCAGCAGGGCCTGGATGCCGGTGGGCTGGGCCAGTTGCTCGGCCAGGAACACCAGCANGTGCGGCAGCAGGCCGGGGGCGGCNTNCTCGACGCCCTGCTCGACCAGGACGGCGACGGCGACCTGGACGCCAACGACCTGCTCAAGNTCGGCATGGGCCTGTTCGGCGGCAAGCGCTGACCCCCTGGCGCGTGCTGNAACGCGCACACGGCCGATACACCGCCTTGCGAAGAGGCCGACCGACGGTCGGCCTTACGCCTGCGCGCGGCGCAGAAATCGATAGATAGACTCTATTTACGCAGTAGGTTAATTCAACTTCTTCTATTGATATTCGGCCTATAGGCTGGAGCCATTCCCGAAAGCGCAGGAGCGCCCGCCATGAGCAAGCCATCCGATACGCCCAAGCCCAGCTACCTCACCACCAACTTCGGCGCACCCGTGCCGGACAACCAGAACAGCCTCACCGCCGGGCCGCGCGGCCCGCTCCTGGCGCAGGACCTGTGGCTCAACGAGAAACTGGCCAACTTCGTGCGCGAGGTGATCCCGGAACGGCGCATGCACGCCAAGGGCTCCGGTGCGTTCGGCACCTTCACCGTCACCCACGACATCAGCAAGTACACCCGCGCGGCGATCTTCTCCCGGGTCGGCAAGCAGACCGGGATGTTCGCCCGCTTCACCACCGTGGCCGGCGAGCGCGGCGCGGCCGATGCCGAGCGCGACATCCGCGGCTTCGCCCTGAAGTTCTACACCGAGGAAGGCAACTGGGACATGGTGGGCAACAACACCCCGGTGTTCTTCCTGCGCGACCCGCGCAAGTTCCCGGACCTCAACAAGGCCGTCAAGCGCGACCCGCGCACCAACCTGCGCAGCGCCACCTACAACTGGGACTTCTGGACCCTGCTGCCCGAGGCGCTGCACCAGGTCACCATCGTGATGAGCGACCGCGGCATCCCGGCCAGCTACCGGCACATGCACGGTTTCGGCTCGCACACCTACAGCTTCTGGAACGCGGCCGGCGAACGCTACTGGGTGAAGTTCCACTTCCGCACCCAGCAGGGCATCCAGAACCTGACCGACGCCGAGGCCGGCGCGCTGGTCGGCAACGACCGCGAGAGCCACCAGCGCGACCTGTACGACGCGATCGAGCGCGGCGANTTCCCGAAGTGGAAGATGTACATCCAGGTCATGCCCGAGGCCGACGCGGAGAAGGTGCCCTACCACCCGTTCGACCTGACCAAGATCTGGCCGAAAAAGGACTANCCGCTGATCGAGGTGGGCGAATTCGAGCTCAACCGCAATCCGGAGAACTTCTTCGCCGACGTCGAGCAGAGCGCGTTCGCGCCGAGCAACCTGGTGCCGGGCATCGGCGTATCGCCTGACAAGATGCTGCAGGCGCGCCTGTTCAATTACGCCGACGCGCAGCGCTACCGGCTGGGCGTGAACCACCACCAGATCCCGGTCAACGCCGCGCGCTGCCCGGTGCACAGCAACCAGCGCGACGGCGAGGGGCGCATGGACGGCAACTACGGCGGCCTGCCCCACTACGAGCCCAACAGCTTCCACCAGTGGCAGGAGCAGCCGCAGTTCCGCGAGCCGCCGCTGAAGATCAACGGCGACGCCGACTGGTGGAACTTCCGCGAGGACGATGCCGACTACTACCAGCAGCCCGGCGACCTGTTCCGGCTGATGGCGCCGGAGCAGCAGCAGGCGCTGTTCGACAACACCGCCCGGGCGATGGGTGACGCCCCGGACTTCGTCAAGCAGCGCCATGTCGACAACTGCGCCAAGGCCGACCCGGCCTACGGCGCCGGGGTGGCCGCGGCGCTGCGCAAGCTCGGCAACTTCGGCGGCTAGCATCGGGTACGGCCGCCTGTCGGTCGGCCGCCCGGCGCGGGAACAAGGGCCAGGGGAAAGCGTCCCCCGGCCTTCCCGCTCAGAGTGCGTCCAGGTCTCCCAGCGCCTGGATCAGGCGCCGNGCGCGCTTGTCGGGCTTGTGCTCCGGCGGGCGGTACCCATCGCGCATGGCCGCGCGCTGCAGCCGCCGTTCCTCGCGGCGCGCCTTCGATTCCGCCGTCTCCTGGTACAGCGCCTGCGCCANCGGCGCGGGGCCGCGGGTATCGCTNAGGCCCAGCACCACCACCTCGAAGCACTCCTCGCCGCGCACGACCTTCAGCGCTTCGCCGATCCGCAGCGCGCGCGAAGGCTTGGCGCGCTGGCCGGCCACTTCGACCTTGCCGGTGTCCACCGCCTGCCTGGCCAGGCTGCGGGTACGGAAAAACCGCGCCGCCCACAGCCAGATGTCGAGTCGTAGTTGGACGGGGACCTCCTCGCTCATCCGCCTGTCCGTCCTCGAATGCCCATTCCGGTGCTAGTGTGCCGCTGCCCCGNCGACGACGCCAGCATGAGCCCCCGCCCCAATCGCGACCTGACCACCGGCCCGATCAGCCGCAACCTGCTGCTGTTCTCGCTGCCGATCCTCGGCGGCAACGTCGCCCAGTCGCTCAACGGCTCGGTCAACGCGGTGTGGATCGGCCGCCACCTCGGCGAGGACGCGCTGACCGCCGCGGCCAACGCCAACAACATCATGTTCTTCCTGATCGGCTCGGTGTTCGGCATCGGCATGGCCGCCACCATCCTGATCGCGCAGGCGATCGGCGCGCACGACACGGTACAGGCGCGGCGGGTCATGGGCAGCAGCGCGACCTTCTTCATCGGCCTGTCGGTGGTCATCGCCGCGGGCGGCTGGTGGCTGGCGCGGCACCTGCTGGGCTGGATGGGGACCCCGGCGGCCTCGCTGCCGCTGGCCGAGGCCTACCTGCGGGTGATCTTCCTGGCGATGCCGACGCTGTACGCGTTCGCGTTCCTGTCGGCGGCGCTGCGCGGCGCCGGCGATTCGCGCACGCCGTTCCGCTTCCTGCTGCTGGCGGTGGCGNTGGATATCGCGTTCAACCCGTTGCTGATCTTCGGCATCGGCCCGTTCCCGGAACTGGGCATCGCCGGATCNGCCTGGGCCACGCTGCTGGCGCAGGGACTGGCGCTGGCCGCGCTGCTGTTCCACCTGCGCCGCAAGCGGCACCTGCTGTGGCTGGGGCGCAAGGACCTGGCGATGCTGCTGCCCGACCCGCGGATCGTGCGCGCGCTGGTGGTCAAGGGCGTGCCGATGGGCCTGCAGATGGTGCTGATCTCGCTGGCGATGATCGCGATGATGACCATGGTCAACGGCTACGGCACCGCCACCACCGCCGGCTATGGCGCGGCGTTGCAGCTGTGGACCTACGTGCAGATGCCGGCGATGGCCATCGGCGCGGCGTGCTCCTCGATGGCCGCGCAGAACGTGGGCGCCGGGCGCTGGGAGCGGGTCGAGGCCACGGCCTGGACCGGGGTGGCCTTCAACTTCCTGCTCACCGGCGCGCTGATCGTGCCGCTGATCGCGCTCGACCGCTGGACCCTGGCGCTGTTCCTGCCGGCCGGCAGCGAATCGCTGGAGATCGCGCGCCACCTCAACCACATNGCGGTGTGGTCGTTCCTGTTCTTCGGAGTGACCTTCGTGCTGTCGGGGGTGATCCGCTCCACCGGCGCGGTGATCCCGCCATTGCTGATCCTGGCCGCCTCGCTGTGGGGCATCCGGGTGCCGTTCGCCGAACTGCTGCAGCCGCGGCTGGGGGCCGATGCGATCTGGTGGAGCTTCCCGGTCAGCGCGGTGAGCGCGATGCTGATGTCGCTGGCCTACTACCGCTGGGGCCGCTGGCGCCAAGCGCACATGCTCGCTCCGGCCAGGCCGCAAGCGCACGGGGTCGCGGTCCCGGCCGAGGTGCCGGCCGCGCCGCCGGCGCCAGTAGCCGACCCNGCCGGGGATCCCGAAGACGGGCTCGCCGGCGAAGCAGCCAGCGGGCGCTGAGCATCCGCATCGGCCGGCGGTGCCGGAAACGCGAACGGCCGCCCGAGGGCGGCCGTCGCGGTGTGCATCCCGGACGCGGGAAGCGGCCTGGCGGTCAGCCGGCGGCCTTCTCGGCCTTGGCCTTGGCCACGGCGGCCAGGTCTTCCTTGATGCGGGCGGCCTTGCCTTCCAGGCCACGCAGGTAGTACAGCTTGCCGGCGCGGACCTTGCCGCGGCGCTTCACCTCGACCGAGTCGATGGTGGCGCTGTGGGTCTGGAACACGCGCTCGACGCCGTAGCCGTGCGAGATCTTGCGCACGGTGAAAGAGGAGTTCAGGCCGGCGTTCTTGGTCGCGATGACCACGCCCTCGTAGGCCTGCACGCGCTCGCGGTTGCCTTCCTTGACCTTGACGTTCACCACGACGGTGTCGCCCTGGCTGAACTTGGGCAGTTCGCGGGTGATCTGGGCGGACTCGAATTCCGCGACGATGGACTTGTTCAGCTTGCTCATGGTGACCGACTCTGGTTCGGGTTGGCGTGTCGCATGGCGACAACTCGGGCTGACGCAGTCGCGTCATTGCGCTGCGCGTTTATGGTTATGGGCCTGCCGCCGGGTACCGTTGAGGGGCACCGACCGGGCGATCCGCCCGCAGGAACCCGGCATTCTAGCCGGTTTCCTGCGGGCGTGGCTAGTCGCCCCGCTCCCGCAGCCATTCGTCCAGCAGCTGGCGGTCGCGCCGGGACAGCTCCCGGCCCTGCAGCAGGTCCGGGCGGCGTTCCCAGGTCCGGCCCAGTGCCTGCTGGCGGCGCCAGCGGGCGATGGCGGCATGGTTGCCCGAGCGCAGCACTTCCGGGACCGTGCCGTAGGCGTGCTCGACCGGGTGGCTGTAATGCGGGCAGTCCAGCAAGCCGTCCTCNAAGCTGTCCTGCTCGGCCGAGCCGGCGTCGTTGAGCGCGCCNTCCTGCAGCCTGGCAACCGCGTCCACCACCACCGCCGCCGCAAGCTCGCCCCCGGACAGGACGTAGTCGCCGATCGAGATCTCCTCGTCCACCTCGGCCCGGACCAGACGCTCGTCCACGCCCTCGTAGCGGCCGCACAACAGTGCCAGCCGCGGCAGCGCCGCCAGTTCGCGCACCCGGGCCTGGGCCAACGGCCGGCCCTGCGGGCTCAGGTAGACCAGATGCGGGCGCTGCGGGTCGGCCGCGCGCATCGCCGCCAGGCAGCGGCGCAGCGGCTCGACCAGCATGACCATGCCGGGCCCGCCACCGAAGGTGCGGTCGTCGACCTTGCGGTAGTTGCCCTCGGCGTGATCGCGCGGGTTCCAGCCGTGCAGTTCCAGCAGTCCGCGCTCGCGGGCGCGGCCGGTGACGCCGAAGCCGGCGCACTGCTCGACGAACTCGGGGAACAGNCTGACGATGTCGATGCGCATGGCGACCCGGCCCCGGCCTAGAACTCCGGATCCCAGTCGACCGTGATCGTGCCGGCGGCGAAGTCCACCGCCTTCACGTAGTCGGGCTGGACGAACGGCAGCATGCGTTCGCGTTCGCCGCGCACCACCATCACGTCGTTGGCGCCGGTGGACAGCAGGTGCGAGACCTCGCCCAAGGCCACGCCCTCGACCGTGACCACGCGCAGGCCCTCCAGGTCGATCCAGTAATACTCGCCCGGCGCCGGCGGCGGCAGCGCCTCGCGCGGGACCAGGATCTCGGTACCGCGCAGGGCCTCGGCGGCGTCGCGGTCCTCGATCCCGGGCAGGGTGGCGACCACGTGCTTGCCGGTGTCGCGGCCGCGCGCGCCCTGCATTCCGCGCTCAATCCCGTTCGCCGGACGCAGGATCCAGGGCTGGTAGCCGAAGATCCGCGCACGCGGTTCGGTCCAGGATTCCAGTTTCACGTCGCCGCGCACGCCGAAGGCGCCCGTCACCCGGCCCAGCAGAACGAGCTTCTGCGGTGGAGTGGGACGCCCTGCGTCGTTCATGTCGCGAGGAAGACCGCCGGGGGAACCGGCGGCCTGCGGACTCAGGCGGCCGCCTGGGCCTTGGCCGCTTCCTTGTACAGGCTGCGGACCTTCTCGGTCAGCTGCGCGCCGTTGCCGACCCAGTGGTCGACACGGGCGATGTCCAGCACGATGCGCTGCTCGTTGCCGGAGGCGACCGGGTTGTAGTAGCCGACGCGCTCGATGTTGCGGCCGTCGCGGGCGCTGCGCGAGTCGGTGACGATGATGTGGTAGAACGGACGCTTCTTGGCGCCGCCCCGGGTAAGACGGATCTTGACCATGGTGCCTTCGTATTGCCCAGTCGCCAGGATGGCGAGGTAAGCCGGCTATTGTAGGGCGCCACGACGGCATGGACAAGTCAACGCCATCGGGGCGACAGCCTCGATCCAGGTTGCGCCCGGCGCCAAAAGAATCAATGGGTTACAGGGACTCCCAGGCGGCCTGGGCAGCGGCCGCGTCCAGCAGGCGCATCAGTTCCGGTGTCTCGGCGTAGGCCGCCTGGTCTATCGCGGCGATGGCGCGCATGCCGTTGGCATTGACCGCGAACGCGGCCCGAAACCTGGGCAGCTCGGCCATCGGTACCGGACGTATCTGCTGGGCCACGCCCTGCCCGGCCAGTCCTTCCTGCAGCAGGCGCTCGCCGGTGCCGCGCAGCGCCGGCGCCTGCGGCCAGACCACGCCCTCGCCGTCCCAGAAACCGAGGTTCCACACCGAGCCTTCGGCCACCCGCGCGTCCGCGCCCTCGCCGTCCACGAACAGGACGTCGTCGCAACCGGCCAGCACCGCCTGGCGGCGATGGTGGTGCAACGGGAAGGTGCCGAGGTGCTTCAGGTGCGGCAGCGTGCGCAACCAGGCGCAACTGCGCACNCGCATCGGCCGCAGGGCCGGGACCACCGGCGCGCTNGCCGTCACCAGCACGTCCACTTCCAGCNCGCGCGCCGGGCGGCGGTGGTCGAAACGGCGCGAGAACAGGGTCACGCGCAGCGAGCAGTCGCCGCCCGACGCCGCCGACGCCTGCCGCATCCATTCGCGCACCGCCGCATCGTCCAGGGCCGCGTCGAACAGCTCGGCATTGCCCTGGCGCAGGCGGTCGAAGTGCAGGCCCAGTCCCTGCACCGCGCCGCCGCGCACGCGCAAGGTGGTGAAGTGGCCATAGTTGGACCAGGCCAGCGCCAGCAGCGCGTTCGGCTCGGTATCGGCGGCGATGCCGTTGAGCAGCGCGACCGGCGCGAACGTGTCCATGCCCCTGCGCGCCCGTGCCCCGGCCGCCGGCTCAGCGGAACGGCAGGCCGCCGCGGCCGCCCATGCCACCCATGCCGCCCATCATCCCCTGCAGGCCGCGCATCATGCCCTTCATGCCGCCGCGGCCCATCTTGGCCATCATCTTTTCCATCTGCTGGTACTGCTTGAGCATCTTGTTGACCTCGGCCGGGGTGGTACCCGAGCCGCGGGCGATGCGCGCGCGGCGCGAGCCGTTGAGCAGGTCCGGGTTGCGCCGTTCCTTCGGCGTCATCGAGCCGATGATCGCCATCATCCGCGGCACTTCGCGGCCCTGCGCCACCTGCTGCTTGAGGTGCTCGGGCACCTGGCCCAGGCCCGGCAGCTTGTCCATCAGGCCGGCGATGCCGCCCATGTTCTGCATCTGCTCGAGCTGGTCGCGCATGTCGTTGAGGTCGAACTTCTTGCCCTTGGCGACCTTGGCGGCGAGCTTGGCCGCCTTCTCCTGNTCGACGCTCTGCTCGACCTGCTCGACCAGCGAGAGCACGTCGCCCATGTCGAGGATGCGCGCGGCCACGCGGTCGGGGTGGAACACGTCCAGGCCGTCGGACTTCTCGCCGGTGCCGACGAACTTGACCGGCTTGCCGGTGACGTAGCGCACGCTCAGCGCCGCACCGCCACGGGCGTCGCCGTCGGTCTTGGTCAGCACCACGCCGGTCAGCGGCAGGGCCTCCGAGAAGGCCTTGGCGGTGTTGGCCGCATCCTGGCCGGTCATGGCATCGACCACGAACAGGGTCTCNGCNGGGTTGACCGCGGCGTGCAGGGCCTTGATCTCGGCCATCATCGCCGCGTCAATGGCGAGGCGGCCGGCAGTGTCGACGATCAGCACGTCGGCGAAGGACTTGCGCGCGTCGGCGATCGCGGCGCGGACGATGTCCTCGGGCTTCTGCCCGGCGTCGGACGGGAAGAACAGCACGCCGACCTGCTCGGCCAGGGTCTTGAGCTGCTCGATCGCGGCCGGGCGGTAGACGTCGGCGCTGACCACCATCACCTTCTTCTTGCGCTTTTCCTTCAGGTGCCGGGCGAGCTTGCCGACGGTGGTGGTCTTGCCGGCGCCCTGCAGGCCGGCCATCAGGATGATGGCGGGCGCGGGCACGTTCAGGTTCAGGTCGCTGGCCTGCGAGCCCATCACCGCGGTCAGCTCGTCGCGCACGACCTTGATCAGGGCCTGGCCGGGGGTCAGCGACTTGAGCACGTCCTGGCCGACGGCACGTACCTTGATCCGCTGGACCAGNGCCTGGACCACGGGCAGCGCGACGTCGGCCTCCAGCAGGGCGATGCGCACCTCGCGCACGGCCTCGCTGATGTTGGACTCGGTCAGCCGGCCGCGGCCGCGCAGGCGCTCGAGGGTGCCGGACAAGCGCTGGGTCAGGGATTCGAACATGGGGGATGGCGGTTCAGGGATGCGAGCCGGGGATTATAGGTGGCTGGGAGCCTGGGAGCGGCTTCGGCCGGGGGCCGCCGCTGCAAGGGGTTCCTGTTCGCCGCGTGGTTCCGCGTCCTGCTCCAACACGCGGGCGCGGCACATCCCTGTGCCGCTCGAACGGGAACCCCTTGCATCGACGTCCTCTGCGCGCGTGGGGGCCCCGCTTCCATGGCTGGGGCCCATTCAGTCCANCGGCCAGCTGTGCGACACTCCCCCGATGACAATCGTTCTCATCGCCATCCTCGCCTACCTGCTGGCCACCGGGCTGCTGCTGCGCTCGGCGGCCCGGTCGCGCATGGAGGCCAGCGTGGGCTGGCGCTGGGCGGCATTGGCGGGCGTGCTGCTGCACCTGGGCTACCACGCGCTGGTGGCCTGGCGCACGCCGGGCGGGCCGGACATGCACTTCTACTCGGCGCTGTCGCTGGTGGGCCTGGGCATGGCGGCGATGACCGTGCTGATGGGCTCCAGCGGACGTACCGCGACCGTGGGCGTGGTCGTGTTCCCGCTGGCCGCCGTGCTGCTGGCGCTGTACCACAGCCATGGCCACGAACCGTCCACGGCACTGGATTGGCGCCTGCAACTGCATGCCTGGCTGGCGCTGCTGGCCTACGCGACCCTGGCCATCGCCGCGCTGCTGGCGGTGATGCTGTGGCTGCAGGAACGCGCGCTGCGCCGGCGCGAGTTCCACGGCTGGCTGCGCGCGCTGCCGCCGCTGACCGAGCTGGAGGAAATGCTGTTCCGCACGATCGCGGTCGGCTTCGTGCTGCTGACCCTGGTACTGCTCACCGGCGTGCTGTTCGTCGAGGACCTGCTGGCCCAGCACCTGGTCCACAAGACCGTGCTCAGCGTGCTGTCGTGGCTGCTGTTCGGCGGCCTGCTGCTGGGTCGCTGGCGCTACGGCTGGCGCGGCATCCGTGCGGTGCACTGGACCCTGACCGCGATGGCGCTGCTGCTGCTGGCGTTCTTCGGCAGCAAGTTCGTGCTGGAGCTGGTGCTGCAGCGGCCCTGAACCGCTCAGTCGGCGGCGGCTTCCAGCGCCTGCGCCAACCGCTCCACCGCGATCACCTCCAGCCCCTTGAAGTGCCCGGACTTGGGCGCGTTGCCCCTGGGCACGATGGCGCGCTTGAATCCATGCGTGGCCGCCTCGCGCAGGCGTTCTTCGCCGTTGGGTACCGGGCGGATCTCGCCGGACAGGCCGACTTCGCCGAAGGCCACGGTCTTGTCCGCCAGCGGACGGTCGCGCAGCGAAGACAACACCGCCAGCAGCACCGGCAGGTCGGCGGCGGTCTCCTGCACGCGGATGCCGCCGACCACGTTGACGAACACGTCCTGGTCGCCGACCAGCACCCCGCCATGCCGGTGCAGCACCGCCAGCAGCATCGCCAGCCGGTTCTGCTCCAGGCCCACCGCGACCCGGCGCGGGTTGGACAGNGGCGAGGCATCCACCAGCGCCTGCACTTCCACCAGCAGCGGGCGGGTGCCCTCGCGGGTGACCATCACGCANCTGCCCGGTTGCTGCGCGCTGCCGGACAGGAAGATCGCCGACGGGTTGGGCACTTCCTTCAAGCCCTTGTCGCCCATCGCGAACACACCCAGTTCGTTGACTGCACCGAAGCGGTTCTTGAATGCGCGCAGCACGCGGAAGCGCGAGCCCGACTCGCCCTCGAAGTACAACACCGCGTCGACCATGTGCTCGAGCACGCGCGGGCCGGCGATGCCGCCCTCCTTGGTGACGTGGCCGACCAGGAACACGGCCGTGCCGGTTTCCTTGGCGTAGCGCACCAGCCGCGCGGCGCTCTCGCGCACCTGGCTGACCGAGCCGGGCGCGGCGGTGAGGGTTTCGGTCCACAGGGTCTGCACCGAGTCGGCGACGATCAGTTTCGGGCGCGCCTCNGCGGCGTGTTGCAGGATCGATTCGANGCCGGTCTCGGCCAACGCCTGCAGGTTGTCCAGCGGCAGGTCCAGGCGCAGCGCACGGCCGGCGACCTGGGCCAGCGATTCCTCGCCGGTCACGTACAGCGCCGGCAACTGCGCGGCCATGCTCGCCAGCGCCTGCAGCAGCAGGGTGGACTTGCCGATGCCCGGGTCGCCGCCGACCAGTACCACCGCGCCCTCCACCAGCCCGCCGCCCAGCACCCGGTCCAGTTCGCCGATGCCGGTGGACACGCGCACCTCGGCGGCCTGGCCGACATCCTTCAGCGCGGTGACCNTGGGCGGATCGACCTTGCCGGCCCAGCCGCCACGGCGTGCCACCGCCGGCCCGGCGCCCGCGCCGCCGGCTGGCTCCAGCACGATCTGCGACAGCGCGTTCCAGGCGCCGCATTCGCCGCACTGGCCCTGCCACTTGCTGTATTCGGCGCCGCACTCGCCGCAGACGTAGGCGGTGCGCGCNCTGGACTTGCCGGGTAACTTGGCCACGGGTATCGAAGGTTGGCGGGACGAGACGCCACTGTAGCCGCGCGGCGTCTCCACTGGCGAGACGCCGCCGCCCCTGAAACGACGAAGCCCCGCCGAAGCGGGGCCTGTCGGGATCTGGTGCCGGAAATAGGAATCGAACCTACGACCTACGCATTACGAAGGAACAGCAGACCCTTGGTGTTACCGGGTTTCTGGGCGTTATGTGACAACGTGGTGGCAACATTAGGGCTACTGATCATGCCGTCAGGGGCATAGTCAGACGCCTATTCACTAATTGGGCCGACAAATCAGATGGGCTCTTTGCCCCGGCTCCGGTCGCAAGCAGCCGAGTATTCAGAAAAGTCGGCGGTGCCCATGCGAAGTGACCTCTCATCGCCTCCCACGGGGGGTTGACATGTGCATTTTTCTAACCACAATTGAGGCGTGGAAAATGAACATGAGGCGACCTCTCCCGTGCAAGCCACCATCGTTGAAGCTCCTGTTGAAGTAGAGAATCGGCTGGAAGAACTTGGCTGGACCACCACAGAACTTCTCGAGGTGGTGCACGCCATGGTTGCTGGGCGCAATAGCTGCACCGCGAACGACCCCATATCCGCGCCTGGCTGGATGGCTTGGAAGGATGGCACCCGGCGGACTCGCGAGCTCGGCACCCTGAAAGGCTGGCGACGCATCGACATCGATCAAGTGCCGTGGACCTTGGACGTCAATTCCGGCCGTAAATTCACCGTGGTCAATTCCAATGACGCGGCCGGGATACGCGGCCGTGACCCCCAAAACCGTAGCAAGAAGGGCACTGGGACGGAGCGTACAGTCTTTGCCAATGCCGACCAACTCAATCTTGCCTTTCCCGAAAGGCCCACTGACGATAGCGATGATGTATTGGCTGACCGCGCTTTCAAATCAGTCTCTTGGTATTTGTTTGTCTATGCAGAGGGCGACGTTATCCGCGCGGAGCTGTCGTGCCCTGTGGGGATATCGAGTGGCTTCTTCACCGAGTTCAGTGAGCGCATCTTTTTGAACACGGATCAATTCGCCTCCCCAGACAATGACTTGCTGACACGCGACACCTACACCGATTTCGATATCCCAGTTGAGCGACTTCCAGCAACATGAGCTTTAATCCCTCGCGCCTCGCCATCGCCAGAAAGCGGCGAATGCTGACAAAGAAAGCATTTGCCGAGGCCATTGGAGTAACCCAGCACACGGTCACCCGCTGGGACAAGGGAAGCACCGATGCCCCATCCGCCGAGAACCTGCGCTTGATTTCGCAGGTTCTCGGCTTTCCGGAGAAGTTTTTTTTTGGCAAGGACGTGGACACCCCGGAGCGGGCGAGCTTTCGAAGCCAGACGTCAATGAGCGCATCGGCTAGGGACGCGGCCCTGGCCGCCGGATCGGTCGCCTATTTGATTGCCGACTGGTTTGATGCCCGATTCTCTTTCCCCAAAGTTTCGGTTCCGGACCTGAGTGACTATCCGGAGCCAGAGGAAGCTGCCCGTGTATTGCGGGAAGCCTGGGGCTTGGGGGAGCGGCCGATCTCCAACATCGTGCATCTATTGGAGAGCAAAGGGGTTCGCGTATTCTCTTTGGCCGAGAACACGACCAAAGTCGATGCCTATTCGCTTTGGCGAAACAATCGACCTCATGTATTTCTCAACAGCCTAAAGACGGCCGAGCGGAGTAGGTTTGACGCTGCACATGAACTAGGCCATCTGGTGCTCCATCAAGATGGCCATGAAGAAGGACGCGAGGCTGAAGATCAAGCCAATAAATTCGCTTCGGCATTCCTGATGCCGCGCGGGGATGTGCTTGCTCACTGCTCCACCGGTCATACTCTCGCGGACCTGATACACCTAAAAGTTCGGTGGCGCGTATCAGTCGCAGCGTTGGCCTACCGACTTCACAAATTGAAGCTACTATCCGATTGGAAGTATCGCGACATTTGCATTGAGCTCAATTCCCACTACAAGCGGAGTGAGCCAAATCCAATAGACCGGGAGATCTCTGCTGTCTGGGACAAAGCTATGAAGGTGATGTGGAGCGAAAAGATCACACCATCAAAGATCTCAGCCGACATAGGCATTCCGGAAGCAGAGCTTCGAGACCTTCTTTTCTCGATGGCAATGCCAAAGCGTGACGGAACAAGTCAACTCGGCGTCAAGCTTGCTTAAATTTGTTTCTAGAGGCCTTGTTTCAGGCATATCGCTTGCGCCGAAAGTTCGGCGCCGTGCACACGCTGGCTTTAGCCATCACTAGTAGAACAGGCCGTCTAGCAGGCGGCCTGTTCTATCATTGCGTTACTTCGGCGGCTTACGCTGCAATGCGGTTGGTTTCGGAAGGTCGCTGCCAGGTATCAGGCTTCCGCCACAAATCTTGTCGAGCAGCTCAGCTTGTTTTGACTGCAGGTCAATCGTTGCCGTCAACAACCGCAGCAAATCCAACAACTCGTCGTTCCACTCATCCACCCACGCGGTTGGCCGAATTTTATCGAGTGGATTTGCCGACGATGCTGCGCGCCCTGATCCTTTTGCAGTGCGGTAGCCTAGCCACTTCGGCACCACCTGCATGCCGCTCACGGCGTAGTTCCATACATCAGCGCTAACGCCGGTAACTATGCCATCGCCCACGCACAGTTGCTGCTTGCCCTTGTCAAACGAAATATCCTGCGATGTTTGCGGCATCTTTGTAACCGGCAGCTTCCAGCCCAAGCCCTTTACATGTGGCAGTTTATTGCCGCGCCCTTCACTTGGCTCGTGGAACCGTTCAGCCCAGGAATGAAGGGGTCAGTCGCGATTCCTGTGGAACGCTCTTGCCTGAGGGCAGTGTGCCCGGCAGTCTGGGCGGATGGAACAACTTTTCACACAAGCATTGGGTCTGA
>Ga0056910_1000477_pt1 | contig 33914 bp, 29 predicted proteins | sample EBPBio232012_DNA_FD_55021 | JGI IMG/M metagenome (GOLD analysis project Ga0056910, IMG submission 55021) | Wastewater treatment Type I Accumulibacter community from EBPR Bioreactor in Madison, WI, USA - Reactor 1_1/23/2012_ DNA | ecosystem: Engineered > Bioreactor > EBPR > Anaerobic-Aerobic >... | reverse complement strand
ATCCACCGCAAAAGCATCATCCACCCCACCTCATCCCTTGACGCTGCCGAGCAGCAGCCCTTGCATGTAGTAGCGCTGCAGCGCCAGGAACAGGCCCAGCACTGGCAACACCGTCACCACCGCGCCGGCCATCATCATCTCCACGTCCATGATGTGCTCGCGCGAGAGCGAGGCCAGCGCCACCGGCAGCGTGTACTGCTCCTGGTCGGTGAGCACGATCAGCGGCCACATGAAATCGTTCCAAGCCGCCATGAAGGTGAAAATCGCCAGCGTCACCAGCACCGGCTTGAGCATCGGCAGCACGATCCGGAAGAAGATCCGCCACTCCCCCGCCCCGTCGATCCGCGCCGCCTCCAGCAGCTCGTCCGGGANCGAGCGCGCGTACTGGCGCACCAGGAAGATCCCGAACACCCCCGCCAGCGCCGGCAGCACCACCCCGCCGTAGCTGTTGACCAGGCCCAGTTGCTTCATCAGCAGGAACAGCGGCAGCATCGCCACCTGCGCCGGCACCACCAGCGCCGCCAGCAATCCCTGGAACACCCGCTCGCGTCCGGCGAAGCGCAGCTTGGCGAAGGCATAGCCGGCCAGGGTGTTGAACAGCAGCGAACCCACGGTGATCGCCACCGACACCACCAGGCTGTTGGCGAAATTGCGCGCCATGCCGGTGCGGCCGAACATCTCCAGGTAGTTGTCCCAGGTCGCCGTCGACGGCAGCAACGGCGGCGGGAAGCGGCTGGCCTCGCCGGCCGGCATGAACGACACCGACAGCATCCACAGCAGCGGCATCAGGCTGACCGCNGCCAGTGCCAGCAGCGCGCCGTTGACCAGCCACGCATGCCAGCGCGACTGCCCGACCTCGGCGCTCATGGCCCATGCCTCATACCAGGTCCTTCCTGCGCCCCAGGCGCAGCATCAACGCGGTCGCGCCGAGGATGATCAGGAACAGCAGGAACGCCACCGCCGAGGCGCGGCCCAGGTTCCACCACTTGAAGCCTTCCTCGAACATGAAGTACAGCACGCTGACCGTGCTCTGCAGCGGATCGCCNCGGGTCATCACGTAGGGCTCGGCGAACAGCTGGAAGTAGCCGGACACGGTGATCACCCCGACCACCAGCAGCACCGGCCCCAGCTGCGGCAGGGTGATGTGCAGGAACTGCCTCCAGCGCGAGGCGCCGTCGATCCGCGCGGCCTCGTACAGGTCCTGCGGGATCGCCTGCAGCCCGGCCAGGAAGATCACCATGTTGTAGCCGAAGTTCTTCCACACCGCGAACAGGATGATGGTCGGCATCGCCCAGTTCGGATCGCCCAGCCAGTCCACCGGGGAGATCCCGACGTGCCCCAGCGCCCAGTTCACCAGGCCGTAGCGGGTGTGGAACAGGTAGCGCCAGATCACCGCCACCGCCACCAGGGTGGTGACCACCGGNGCGAACAGCGCAGTGCGGAACAGCGGCCGGAACCGCGCCGCCGGCGCGTTGAGCAGCAGCGCCGCGCCCAGCGACACCGCGATCGACAGCGGCACGCCCACCACCACGAAGTAGGTGGTGTTCCACAGCGACTTCCAGAACATCGGNGTGCGCAGCAGGTCGAGGTAGTTGTCCAGGCCGACGAAGCGCAGGTTGCCTATGTCGGCCAGCGCGTACAGGTCGAAGTCGGTCAGGCTCAGCATCAGCGCCGCCAGCACCGGCAGGCCGAAGAACACTCCGATCACCAGCAGCGCCGGCCCGGCGAAGACCCATCCGGCGAGCGCGCGGTTCATGGCCGCTCCCGCGCCGGTTCGCCCTGCCCGGGCTCGCCCGCGGCACGCTCGTGCAGCCAGCGCCGCTTGGCCAGGATCGCGTCGACCCGCTGGTCCAGTTCCCGCGCCGCGTCCGCCTGCGCCTGGCCGCCGCGGACCACGCGCTCGGTGGCGATCCGCATTTCCTGCACGATCCGCTCCCATTCCAGCACCTTGGGCGTGGGCCNGACCCGTTCGAGCTGGTCGCGGAAGGCCATCGACAATCCATCGGCCGACAAGGCCGGATCCTCCCAGGCGCTGCGCCGTGGCGGCAGGTCGCCGATCATGGCGTGGAAGCGCCGCTGGATGTCCGGCCGCGACAGGAACTCGATCAGTTTCCAGGCCTCGGGAGTGCGCGGCGAGCCGCGGAAGATCACCAGGCTGGTGCCCCCGGCGATGCCGGCGCCCGGACCGTCCGGGCCGGGCAGCGGCATCGTGCCCCACTGCCCCTCCAGCGCCGCCGGCTGGCGCTTGCGGAACTCGCGGATGTTCCAGGGCCCGGACAGGTAGAAGGCGAAGTAGCCGTCGAAGAATTCGTCCCAGACATTGGAGATCTGGGTCTCGGACATCTTCGGCGCCCAGCCCTGCTCGAACATGTTGGCGTAGAACGCCAGCGCGCGGGCGAAACCCGGGCTGCGNAAGTTGCCGCGGGTGCCGTGCTCGCGCAGCAGCGGATCGTCCTGCTGCAGCGCCAGCGACAGCTGCTGCTCGAATTCATTGAGCGGCAGCAGGATCGCGTAGCGGTCCGGGCCGACGTGGCGCTTGACCGCGGCCATCGCCCGCTCCCACTCGGCCCAGGTGCGCGGCGGCTGCTCCACCCCGGCCTCGCGCAGGAGGTCCTTGCGGTAGAACAGCAGGCGGGTGTCCACGTACCAGGGGATGCCCAGCAGTTCGCCGTCGATCACCGCCGTGTCCCAGATGCCGGGGAAGAAGTCCTCCGGGTCGACGACGTCGGAAGCATCGACGAATGGCTGCAGCGGGGTCAGCGCGCCCAGCGCGGCGAACTCCGGCAGCCAGGTGTTGCCGAGCTGGCACACATCCGGCAGCGCCCCGGCGGCATAGGCGGTGAGCAGCTTCTCGTGTGCGGCGGTCCACGGGATCTGCTGGATCTCCACCGCGATGCCGGTGTCGCGCTCGAACTCCGCCACCAGTTCGGCCACGACCTCGGCCTCGCGGCCCATCGCCCAGAAGCGAACCGGCGCCACTGCCTCGCGCCGGCACCCGGCCAGCGCCAGGCAAGCCAGGAGCAATCCGGCGGCGAGCGCCGGCCAGGCAACCNAGCGATGCGTGCCCAGCCGGGATCGGGCCATCGTGTTCACTGCTGCGGCGGCTTCCGGTCGCTGACCGGCTGCTCCTGCTGCCGCTGCGCCTCGGCCGCGGCGGCGCGCGACTCGGCCATCCCCAATGCACGCGGATCCGGCGGCGTGGCGGATTGCGCGGGATCGGCNGACGCGTCCTCGGGTTCCAGCCAGCCACCGCGGAATCCGGCCCGCTCCAGGCCCTTGCGGATGTACGGACTCTTCTTCATCACCGACCACACGAACTCGTTGCGGTAGTTGGAGATCATCGCCAGGATCGGTCCCTGGTCAATGCCGATGTAGTCGCCGGCCACCCAGCCCTTGCCCGGAACCAGGCGTCCGGTCTTGAGCGGGATGTCGAAGTCGAAGCTGGGGTTGAACGCATCCAGGAACCCGTAGCTGGAGTACAGGTAGTCACCGTAGCGCTTGTGCATCTCCTCGGTGGCCGGGATCACCACCTCCGGTGCGAACACCAGCGAGGCGATCGCCGCGGTCGGGGCGATGGTGCCGTCGTCGAAGTTCTCGCGCAGGCCGGCACCGCGGGCCGAATAGTGGCGGAACTCGCGTTCCTCGCCGCGGAACTTCTGCCGGGTNTTCTGCGGGCCGTCGCTGGCGGTCAGGCCCCACACGTTCTCGCCGTAGTCCTTCCACTTCATCGGATTGGTGATGGCGTACTGGCGCTGGGCCAGGGTCGCGCGGCGGCTGTTGACAAAGTAGTCGATCCCGCGTCCGCGCATGAAATCGTCCTGGATGTCGCGGAAATCGATCCAGACATGGCTGTACTGGTGGCCGAACTGCGGGCCGAACGCCAGGTATTCCTGGTCCTGGAACACGCCCCAGTCATGCTCGTAGGTACGCGTCCACACCGTCCACGCGTCCGCCTCGACCGGATGGGTGGGCGACCCCAGGGCCAGCACGTACAGCATCATCGCTTCGTTGTAGCCCATCCAGTCGTGCGGGATGAAGCCGCTCTCGGGGAACCAGCCCATCGAAACCAGCGGCTCGCGAACCTGCAGCCAGTTCCAGTCGACCTTGCGGTAGAGCTGGTCGGCGAGCTTGCGGATCTCCTGCTCGCGCGGATCNTCGCCATCGTAATAGGCCTGCGCGAACAGCACGCCCATCATCAGCAACGCAGTGTCCACGCTCGACAGCTCGGTCCATTGGCTGTAGCGGGTACCGTTCTGCATGTCGAGGAAATGATAGTAGAAGCCGCGGTAGCCGCCCTTGCCGGTGCGCTGCGGCCCCTGCGGGATGTCGCGGAAGAAGCGCAGCGTGGTCAGGGTCCGGTCCACCGCCTGGGTGCGGCTGACCCAGCCGTTCTCGATCCCGATCGGATAGGCGGTCAGGGCGAAACCGACCGAGGCGATGCTGGAGAACGGCCGCGACGGATAGCGGTCCGGGGTCAGGCCGTTCTTCTGGTTGGTGGTATCCCAGAAGAACTGGAAGGTGCGCTTCTCGATGTCGCGGAACAGCGGCGTCAGCTCCGGACGCGGCGGGCGCTCCGGCAGCACCGGCTCGATCAGGATCACGTCGGGCTTCGGCGGCGGCGGCGGCGGTGGCGGCGGCTGGCCGCGGCCGCAGGCGGCCAGACTCAGGAGCAAAGCCAACGGGACCAGGCCCGCGGCCGACCGCATCAAATCACTGCGCATTAAACGGACACCTCATGAAATCGATTACACCAAGCTGCCGAAAAAACCGGCCCTCCTCGCGGAGGGCCGGCTCATCTGCATTACCAATTTACGCCGAAGGACAGTTTGAAGGTGCGTGTCGGCCACATGATGCCGTTGTTCGACCGCAACCCGAACTTCGGATTGGCCACGCCGGGAGAGCCGCGCCAATCATCNAAATCCGTCCAGTTCCGCCAGTCGAACACATTCAGCACGTCGACACGGACCATGTAGCTCAGGCTCGACCCGGTATCGACAACCTTTTGCAGGGCGATGTCGAACTGCTTGTAGCCGATGGTTTCGTCCCTGATGTAAGGATCGTAGAAACAGTTGTTGTTTGAGGGNGCATTGAAGCAGTTGGTGGCATTGCGCGGCGTCGGGGAAGCCAGCGTCAGCTTGCTCGAGACAGTGGTGTCCCAAGGCAGACCGACTATTCCGGTAGCCACAAGGCGGTGCTTGGGCACGCCATTGGACAGGAAGAACTCGCCGCCNACGTCTGGGTAGTCGAACACGTAGGTTTCGCCGTTGGACGCATTCGTCCGGTTTTCCTTCGCGTCGCTGTAGGTGTACGCGATGGTCATGCCCCACGGGGAAGAAGAGGTATAGAGCTTATCCAAGCCGACAAGCAACGAGTTCAGCCTCGTCTCGATGCCGTTCTGGCCGAGGATCAGGCTGCCATAACCGGGGATCGCCTGGCCCCAAGGCTGGTTCCCCCAGGTCGCACCCGGCACCGCGGGATTGCGGAAGCCTCCATCCGGCCAGCGATTGCCCAGCCTGAAATAGATCCCCTCCTTGGAACGGATGTGTGCCAGCGTGACCGAGGAACTCCACTCCTGGCCCCAGAGCTCGAACAGGTTGCGCATGCCGGCGCTGAGCTGGTCGGAATACGGCGTTTGCAAGTCGTTCTTGAGCACGTTCACTTCGCCGCCGGCAACCGGATTTGCGGCCGCGAACGCTGCCAGTCCTTCCGGGGTGAGCAGGGCCGGATTGAAGGGAATGCAGGTCGCGCTCGGCGTGCAGGGATGGTTCACGTCCGGGAAGTTGATCGTGAAGGTGGTAAATGCGCCTCCGTAGTACTCGCGCGCCATGTAGTCGAAGAGGTTGCGATCATACGATCGGCCGATGCCGCCGAAGAACACATGCCTCTGATCGCCCACCAAGTCATAGGAGAAACCGATGCGCGGCGCAATGTTGTTCTTGTCGCTGCGGCGATTGCTGCCGTTGCTGATGTAATCCTCAACGTTGTAGTCGGTATTCTTGATATTGGTCCAGCCGCGCAGCGCCGCCACGATCTTGGAATCGAGGACATAGTCGGTGTACGCACTCATGTCCTCGTAGTCCCAGCGGATGCCGAGGTTGAGCATGAATTTGTCAGTGACCTGCCAGTCATCCTGGATGTAGATGCCNAACTGGGAGTTGCTGGATTCCACGAACGGATCCCGGCCGACGCGGGCGGTCGTGTACTCGATCCGGTAAGGCTGGTTGATGTTGACGACGGCGTCGTAGATGTAGCGCGCATTCGGCGGAAACTTCTGGAATCCGGTGAGGCTGATGTCCTTGTACTTGAACCCCGCCTTGATCGTGTGGTCCTCCCACCCGTAGAAGGTGAAGTCGTTCTGCACGCCCCAGCCTTTCTGCCCCTTGTCCTGGAAGCTCGAACCACCCCCGGCATTGAGCACGATGATGTCGCCGCTGTTCGCCTGGTTGCGCACGGTATAGCGGTTGATGGGCGCGTTGACCGTCGGACGNGGGTTGTATGCCGCCTCCTCGAACGTGACATGCGCGTCATTCATCCAGTTCGTGGTCGAATACAGCGAGCGAAGGTCGTAGCGCGTTTCATCGTTGGTCAACGACGTGCCTGCGCTGGGNGCATTCACGCCGCCCACGTCGAGGATGCCGACCTCGTCCCTGACGCGCGCCGAGAACTCGACCAGGTGATCGTCGCTGGCCTGGAAGCTCANCTTCCCGAAGTAGACGTCCTGGTTGAATGGCCTGCTGGTCAGGCCATACTGCGACGTGATCACGGGAGGAAGCGGCGCATGCATGCTGCTGGCCGGCCGCGTTATCACGTCGGGAACCACGAAATCCTTGGCTTCATACGTGACGAAGAAGTGCAAGCGGTCGCGTATGATCGGTCCGCCGAACGCAACACCGTACTGCGTCGTGCTTTCCGGACTCTTCCGGCCCGCGACTTCCTCAGCCGGAGAGGGCGAACGCCACGCGTCGGTGTACTTGTCCCAGATGAAGCTGCCCGTGAAATCGTTGGTGCCGGACTTGGTGACCGCGGTGACCGCGGCACTGCTGATCTGGTCGTACTCGGCCTTGTAGTTCGAGGTGATGACCTTGTATTCACCGATGGCCAATTGCGGGAACGGGTTGCCTCGGCTGTCGTCCTGGCCGGTGATGCCGCCCGGGGTTACGTAGTTCTTCTGGCCGACGCCATCGATGAACACGTTGATCTGGCTGGCGCCCTGCGCACCGCTGCGAAGCTGGGACTCGTTGCCGTTGCCGCTGACCACGAACTGCATGCCTGGCACGGTGTCGGCGAAGGCGAGGAAGTTGCGCGAGTTCTGCGGCAGGATTTCGATCTGCCGCTGCGAGACGTACGTCGCCACTTCCGAGGTGCGGGTCTCGACCAGCGCCGGCGCCCGCACGATCACCGCCTCGAGATCGGTCGCATCTGCAGTCGTCGCCGCCTCGGCGACGCCACCGACTCCGAGATTCAGCGTCGCGGTCTGGCCCACGGACAGCGTCACGTTCTGCGAAGAGGTTTTCCCGCCCACCCTTACGTCAATGCGGTAGGTGCCAGGAGGCAGGCCTGCGACATTGTAGGCTCCGCTCGACGTGGTCTGCACGGTGCGGGTGAGGCCGGTGGCAAGGTTGGTGGCGGTCACCTGCGCTTCGGTCGCGGGCGCGGAATCCACCGAGACCTTGCCGCGGAGCGTGGCGCCGGTACTCTGGGCCATCGCCGGTGCCGCGCCCAGGGCCAGGCAACTGGCCAGGGCGACGGTCAACAACTTGCGTACGGGCGTGCTTGCGGGTTTTTCGTTCATTTTTCCTCTCCCAAGGGTAGTGCTGCGTGTCGGGGCTTCGATTATTCCTACGCCGGTACTGCGCGTACCGGTTCTTTCGCTCCACTTGACTGGCGTANCACGAGTTCGGGCACCAGCACGTGCGTTGCGGCGGCGGCCGGCGCACCGGCCGCGATCTGGTCCAGCAGGCACTTCAGCGCGCTGCCTCCGAGTTCGGGGATATTCACCCGCATCGTCGTCAGCGAAGGGTGGACGAGGCGTGCCAGCGGGATGTCGTCGAAACCCGCCAGCGCGATGTCGGACGGCACGTCCAGGCCTGCCTGGCTGAAAGCGTAGCGGCATCCGAGCGCCATCATGTCGTTGGCGGCGAATACCGCATCGGGACGCTCGGCCGCGGCCGCGATCTCGCGCCCGGCGCAATGGCCCGATGCCTCGTCAAAATCGCCCGGGAACTCGCTGCCCCTTGCACCGGCCTGCGCGGCGATGGCATCACGAAAGCCGCGCAGGCGTTCGCGCGCATCATGGTTGTGTTCCGGCCCCCCGATGAANGCGACGTGGCGGTGGCCCAATGAAAGCAGGTGACGGGTCATCGCCATCGCGCCCGCATGGTTATCGATGCCGAACGCAGGCCATACCGGTTCGGCCTGCCGGGTACTGATCAACACCACCGGCAATGGCTGGGGCAGGTTCTCGGCCAGGAACCCTGGGCGTTCGGCGTAGGGCGACATGACCAGCAGCCCATCGACCCGGCCGCGCATGGCCCGCAGCGCCGCAGCCTGTTCTTCGGGATCGCCGTGATAGCTGGACAGCAGCAGATGCCGCCCGGCCGCCCGTGCGATCGAATCGATCCCGCGGATCAGTTCGGAGAAGAACTCACCATGCAAGTCCGGCAGGACCACGCCGATGGTCTGGGTGCTGCGGCTGCTCAGGCTGCGCGCCGCCGCATGCGGGCTGTAGCGCATGCGTTGCACGACCTCCAGGACCTGCCGGCGCACCGGCTCGGCGACGTTGGTATGGCCGTTGATCGCACGCGACACGGTGGCGACGGACACATTCGCCTCGCGTGCCACATCTTTGATGGTGACTGTGGTGCGCGCCATTCACAGCCCCTCCGCGGTGATGACTTTTAGAACAAAAAGAGCAAGTGGCGCGGACTGTAACCGTTTCCACGGTAAAGTGTAAAGCTTGCGTTGGATGAGTTTTTTTTCCTTNTATTTCATAGTGTTGCGGGAATCCAGGGAGGCATGTTCGATATTGCGACGCAGCAATTCCGGCCCCGCTGCCGGCAGTATCCGCACGCGTGGCGCGATGATGCAATGCATCATGTAATCGCTTCCATGGCCTACTACCCTGCGCTCGAGCCAGGTCCGCGGCGCCGCGGACCTGGCTCCCGCCGTTCCACGCTGCGACGCCGCCCCGGCACCGCGCGCAGCCGGCGGTTTCCGGCACCCNGCGCGTGCCAGCAGGATCACATCGCCTTCGACCCACAACCCATGCCGCATCCTCCGGGTATCCAGATGCAAGACCTCATGCTTCGTGCCGTGCTGCTGTGCGCATTCCTGATGGCGCCATTCCAGGGTGCCCGTGCGCAGGACTCCGATGCCATGCGCCACGGCATCTCCGTGATGCAGTCGCACTACGTCCTGCCCGATCTGACCTACGGCACCGCCGGTGGGGTGGATCTGAAGATGGACGTCTTCGTTTCCACCAAGGACCGCCCNTCCCCGACGCTGATCTATGTCCACGGCGGCGGCTGGGTCAGCGGCAGCAAGATGTCGTCCATGCTCTACCTGATGCCCTATCTTTCGATGGGATGGACGGTGGTGAACGTGGAATACCGCATGGCCGGCACCGCACTGGCCCCGGCCGCGGTCGAGGACGTGCGTTGCGCGGTGCGCTACGCGCTGTCGCGGCGGAAGGATTTCAACATCGACCCGNGGCGGGTGGTGCTGTCGGGGCATTCGGCGGGCGGCCACCTGGCGCTGATCGCGGCGATGCTGCCGGTCGCCGCGGNCCTGGACCGGCAATGTGCCGGCCATGACGAGATCGNAGTGGCCGCGGTGGTCAACTGGTATGGCATCACCGACGTGGCCGATGGACTGGATGGCCCGAACCGGAAGGACTACGCGGTGCGCTGGCTGGGCGCTCAGGCGGACCGCGAAGACATCGCCAGGCGCGTGTCGCCGCTGACCCATGTCCGCCCGGGCCTGCCTCCGGTCATCACCATCCACGGCGACCGGGACCAGCTGGTGCCCTATGCGCAGGCTGTGCGGCTGAAGCAGGCATTGGACCGTGCCGGCGTGGCCAACCACCTGGTCACGATCGAGGGCGGGCGCCACGGCGGCTTCACCCGCGAGGAAGAAAACCACGCCTATGCAGCCATCGAGGCTTTCCTGCGCGAGGCCGGCGTCCTGGAAGACGCTGCCGCGGCGAGCCGGCAGCGCCCGTAGGCCGGGCTCCGCTACAGCCTGCGCAGCCTGAGCGTGCTGAGCGTGCTTTCGCCCGCCGTCGCCGGCAGGTCGATCGTCAGCCCGCGGCCGCCGCGCGCGCGCACCCGGGCGGTGTATTCGACCTTTTCGTAGCGCCCCCTGGACGCGGCCAGGTCCAGGTCGCGCACCAGCGGCACCCCGCCGTCGATCCGCGCGTCGAACACCCGCATGCCCGGCGCGTCGTGCTCCACCTCGACGAAGCCCAGCCGCAACTCGTACTCCCCGTCCGGCACGTCGAAGCGCCAGGCGCTGGCACCGGCCAGCGTGTCCTGCCACAACGGATCGTCATCGGTGTCGAAGATGCGGTGGTGGGTCAACACGGTATGTCCGCCCATGTGCCCCCAACTGCCCGCCTCGTAGGCCCGGCCCGGCTCCCACACCGTGCCATCCGCCGTCACCACGGCATAGCTTCCGCCGGCATTGATCGCGACCTCGCGCACGTCCGGGCCGCCGCCGGCAAAAAACGCCCGGCGGTCCTCGTAGCTCACGACCACTTGGTCCTCCAGCGCCTGCCCTGCGTGCATGCCGCGGGCCTGCAGCCGGTTCTCGCCGTCCACGAACGTCACCTCGAAGCGCGCGGTGGCGTTGTCCGGGCGCACCCTGCCCAACGACGTGCCGTTGTGCAGCAACTCCACTTCCTCCAGGTTGGCGTAGACCGCGACCTCCTGCACGGCGTCCTGCGCGCGGCTGCCCGCCCTGCGGGTCCATTCGTGCGCGGCGATGTGCAGCACCGGATCACCGCGCAACCGGGCGCGGTAGTAGTACAGGACATCCTTTGGCGCACGGTCGTGGAGCTGCAGCCCCTTCTGGTTCAAGCCGAACTTGCTGTCCTGGCGCCCGTTGGATCCGAAGTCGAACTGGTTCCAGACCGCGGTACCGGCCAGGTAGGGGCGCGCGTCCAGCTGCCTGAAACTGGACTCGTGGAAGCGCTGCTGGTATTCGGCGCTGAAGTCGAATGCCCGCGGCTGCCGCGCGCGCACCCGCTCGTCGCTGTCCGCACCGTATTCGCTGACGAACAGCGGGCGCCCGGGATGGCGGGCATGGAATGCGTCCAACCAGGGACCCAGGCTTTCCAAGTCCTGGTAGTACCAGCCGAAGTACAGGTTCAGGCCCAGCACCTGGGGAATGTCCTGGAATCCGCTGCCGTTGTCGATTTCGGTGAAGGAAATGGCGGTGGCGGTCGCGCGGTGGCGATCCTCCTCGCGGGTCCGGGCCTCCAGCCGCCTGGCAAGCGCGAGCAGGTCGGCCTCGTAACCCGGCGGCTCGGGTTTCGGGCGGAACTGCATCACCTCGTTCATGTAGCCCCACAGCACCACCGAGGGATGGTTGTAGTGCTGCCGGATCATCTCCACCAGCATCGTCTCGGCATGGGTGGCGAACGCGGGGCTGGTGGCGATCAGGTTGACCACCGGGATCTCCTCCCAGACGGCCAGGCCCAGGCGATCGGTCGCGTCCAGCACTGCATCGGCCTGCGGGTAGTGGGCCAGACGCAGGAAATTGAATCCCGTCTCCTTCACCCATTCCACGTCGCGCCGGTGCTGCGCGGCGGTGAGTGCGTTGCCGTGGCCGGCCAGGTCCTGGTGGCGGTTGCTGCCGCGCAGCGGATAGGGGCGGCCGTTGAGCACGAATCCCCGCTGCGGATCGAAGTGGAACCAGCGCACGCCGAAGCGGTTCTCCACCCGGTCCGTCACCCGGCCGCCCTGCAGCACCTCGGTGACCGCGCGGTACAGATAGGGCGAGTCCGGTGCCCACAACCGCGGCCGGCGGATCGCCGGCAGGCGGTGGTCGAACGCGACCCTGCCGTCGCCCGCGGCCTGCAGCGGCGCCGACAGGCGTGCGACCTCGCGTCCCTGTGCATCTAGGATCCGGTGCCGCACCGCCAGCCCGCGTGACCCGCCGGACGCGTCGACCACGGTGCCGCGCATCCGCACCTCGGCCCGTTCCGCATCGGCGTGCGGGGTATCGATGAACACCCCGGGCGAGGCATGGTCCAGCACGTCGATGTGCACCGGGTCGGTCGCGATCAGCCACGCGTCGCGGTAGATGCCGCCGAAGAAGGTGAAATCCGCCTCCAGCGGCGGAATGTCCGGATCGTGGCTGTTGTCCACCCGCACCGCCAGCAGGTTGGGGGCATCGAAACGCGCATACGGGGTGATCTCGAATGCGAAAGCCGTGTAGCCGCCCACGTGGCGGCCCAGCAGGCGGCCATTGAGGAACACGTCGGCCACCTGGTTGGCGCCCTCGAAGCGCACGAACAGGCGCTTGCCGCGCTGCTCCGGCTGCAGCGAGAGCGTGCGTCGGTACCAGCCTTCGCCGCGCCGGTAGGGCACGCGCTTGTCGAACGCATCGCCCGCGTTCCAGGTATGCGGCAGCGCCACCGCCTGCCAGCCGGCATCGTCGAACCCCGGCGACTCGGCCCCCGCCTGCGCGCCGTCGGCGTAGCGCCAACCATCGTTCAGCGAGGCAAGGGTGCGCTCCCCGGCGTGTACACCCGCCGCGGCGCCCAGGCATGAAGCGCACACGAGCAGCAGCCAGCCCAGCCGTCCGGTTCGCCCGCGGCGGCTCATGGCGCCATCACTTCGAACCGGGCCGACTGCTCGGCGCTGGAGCTTCCGCCCACGAACACGGTGAAGGTGCCCGGCTCCACGACCTGGTGCATCTGCTCGTCGTACATCGCGAGGTCGTCGAATCCCAGCGTGAAGCTGACGATGCGCGATTCCCCGGGCTGCAGCGGCACCCGCCGGAAACCGCGCAACTGCCGTACCGGTCGGGTGACGCTGGCGACATCGTCGCGCAGGTACAACTGCACCACTTCCACTCCCGCGCGCTTGCCGGTATTGGTCACCCGTACGTCGACCTGCTGGGCCAGGTCGTCCAGCGCGAGCTTCGGCCGCGATACCTGGGGCGGATCGTAGCGGTACGTGGTGTAGCCCAGGCCATGGCCGAAGACGTACAGGGGGGTCCAGGCCACGTCCAGGTACTTGCTGGTGTACTTCTCGGTCTCGCTCGGCGGGCGCCCGGTGTTCTTGTGCGCGTAGTAAATCGGCACCTGGCCGACGTTGCGCGGGAAAGTCACCGGCAGCTTGCCCGATGGATCGGCCGCGCCGAACAGCACGTCGGCGATCGCGTTGCCGCCCTCCACCCCAGGGAACCAGGCCTCCAGTATCGCCGGCACCTTCCCTTGCAACGCGGCGATCGTGAGCGGGCGACCGTTCAGCAACACCACCACCACCGGCTTCCCGGTCGCGGCCACCGCAAGCGCCAATTGCTGCTGCACGCCGGGCAAGTCCAGCGAACTGCGGTTGTTGGCCTCGGCGCTCATGTCCGGATGCTCGCCCAGGAACATCACCACTGCGTCGGCCTGGCGCGCCGCGGCAACGGCCTGGTCGAAACCGGAAGTGTCGTCGCCGTCGATGGCGGCGCCCTGAGCCACCAGCAAGCGCGTATCCATGCCCAGGGCAGCGCGCAGCCCTTCCAGCGGAGTGACCGCATCTTCTTCCCGGGCGGCAACCGCCCAGTTGCCCAGCATCGCCCGCCGATGGTCGGCCAGCGGGCCGATCACCGCCAGCGTGCGCAACGACCTGGACAGTGGCAGCACGGCGCCGTCGTTCTGCAGCAGCACGAAGGACTTCTGCGCCATCCGGCGCGCCGCGGCCCGGCTTTCCGCGGTGAGGGTGAGCGCCTCCTGCCTAGCGGGATCGCTGCAGTAGCGATAGGGGTCGTCGAACAGGCCAAGCCGCAGCTTCGCGGCCAGCACGCGACGCACCGCCGCATCCACCTGTGCCATCGGCACCCGCCCCGCGCGCACCGCCGCGGGCAGGTCGCTGAGGTAGATGCGGCTGACCATGTCCACGTCCACGCCCGCGCGCAGCGCCAGCCTGCCGGCGTCCTCCCGTGTGGCCGCCACTCCGTGCACCATCAGTTCCTGCACGCCGTTGTAGTCGCTGACCAGCACCCCGTCCCAGCCCCACTCGCCGCGCAGCACGCCTTCCAGCAGCCCGCGGTTGGCGTGCATCGGGATCCCGGACACCTCGTTGAAGGCCGCCATCACCGATTGCGCCCCGGCCGCGACCGCCGCCTTGAACGGCGGCAGCTGGACCTCGCGCAGGCTGCGCTCGGACAGGTCCGCGCCGGCGTAGTCGCGACCGCCTTCGGCCAGGCCATAACCGACGAAGTGCTTGGCCGTGGCCAGCAGGGTATCGGGCGCGGCAAGGTGCGATCCCGGCGCGGACGACGCATCGTCGCCCTGGAAGCCGCGCACCCGTGCCGCCGCCATCGCCGCGCCCAGGTAGGGATCCTCGCCGGACCCCTCGACCACCCGCCCCCAGCGCGGGTCGCGCGCGATGTCGACCATCGGCGCATAGGTCCAATGGATGCCATGCGCGGTGGCCTCCACCGCCGCATGCCGGGCCGCCACGGCGACCTCGTCCGGATCGAAGCTGGCGGCCTCTCCCAGCGGCACCGGGAATACCGTGCGGTAGCCGTGGATCACGTCGGAAGCGAACAGCAGCGGGATGCCGAGCCGCGAACGCTGCACCGCCACCCGCTGCAGTTCGCAGGTGCGCCTGGCCCCGTCCACCCCCAGGATCGAGCCCACTTCGCCGCCGCCGATCTGGGCCTCGCTGGCGGCCTGCGCCGCCGGGCCGGTGTCGTTGCCGAGGCCGCGCGGCTGGTTCAGCTGGCCCAGCTTCTCCTCCAGGGTCATCCTGGCCAGCAGCGCGTCGATGAAGGCTCGCTCCGCAGCGTGCCCGGCATGCGGCGGCGTCCCCGTAGGCAGGGCCGCGCCGGCCACCGGCGCGGACAGCGCCGTCACCAGCAGCACAGCGAAACAGCGGGTGCGGCGGAGCGTCCTGACCATGTCGGTCTCGCGGCGTGGCATCGGACAACGAATGTAAACGTTTCCACGCATCCCTGCATGACGCAGTGCCGAAACCACGCGGCCCGGCCTGGCTTGGCTTGGCCGGGCCGGACGGCAGCCGGGGCGCCGCTGGACAGCGGCCGCGCCAGCACTTACCCTTGCTCGCACTGCACGGTCGGAAGTAGCGGCCCGCCCGGACCTGGCCCATTCGCCACCCGTCCCGTCGACCGATTCGCTGCCCCCTCCGCCCGGGTCCGACGACCTTCCCCGCCGTCTGCTACGCCGCCGTGGCCTGCGTCGCCTGCGCGATGGGTGGGGATGCGGTCGCATGGCGACGCCCGCTCAGGCCGTCAACCGAGGCACGCGGNCCCCACCGTGGTGGTGCCCGCAATTCATGGCTTACTAGATGAGTTCCGAACCCGCGCAAGGCGCGATCCCGACAATGCAGCCGCCCCTGGCCCCGCAGCAGCAGGAAATGCCGCTGGCGGTGGTGCATGGACAGCCGCTGCTGCAGATCCCGCAGGACCTGTACATCCCGCCCGACGCGCTGGAAGTCATCCTCGACGCCTTCGAAGGCCCGCTGGACCTGCTGCTGTACCTGATCCGCCGCCAGAATCTGGACATCCTCGACATCCCGGTCGCCGAGATCACCCGCCAGTACGTGGACTACATCACCGCGATGCAGGACCTGCGGTTCGAGCTGGCGGCCGAATACCTGGTGATGGCCGCGATCCTGGCCGAGATTAAGTCGCGGATGCTGCTGCCGCGCCCGATCAGCGAGGACGGCGACGAGGCCGACCCGCGCGCCGAGCTGGTGCGCCGCCTGCAGGAGTACGAGCGCTTCAAGCAGGCCGCCGAGGACATCGACGCCCTGCCCCGCCAGGACCGCGACACCACCCCGGTGCAGGCCTTCGTGCCCGACCGCGCCGTGGTCCGGCTGCCGCCGCCGGTGGACCTGCGCGAGATGCTGCTGGCCCTGCACGACGTGCTCAAGCGCGCCGAACTGTTCAGCGGCCACCACATCAAGCGCGAGGCGCTGAGCGTGCGCCAGCGCATGTCCGACGTGCTGCAGCGGCTGGAGGACGGCCAGTTCCATCGCTTCGAGACCCTGTTCGCGGTCGAGGAAGGCAAGCTCGGCGTGCTGGTCACCTTCCTGTCGCTGCTGGAACTGGCCAAGGAGCAGCTGCTGGACATCGTCCAGGACGCACCGCTGGCGCCGATCTACGTGCGCTCGCTGGCGATCGGCAACACCAACGAGCCGCTGCAGTTCCACAGCGAGTTCGACGACGGCGATGCCGCCCACGTCAACCCCGACGAACCGGCCGCGGGCTGACGCCCGGCCGCGACCGCCACACCTTTCGAACCGGAATCCCGACCGATCCATGGACCAGGCGCTGATCAACCGCATCGTCGAGGCCGCGCTGCTGGCGGCCAACCAGCCGCTGACGCTGGCACAGCTGCACGCATTGTTCCCCGAGGACGCCCCGGCGCCGGCCGGCAGCGTGGAGACCGCGCTGGAGCAACTGGCGCAGGCCTGCGCCGAGCGCGGCGTGGAACTGGTCGAGGTCGCCTCCGGCTTTCGCTACCAGGTCAAGGCCGAGGTGCACGGGTGGGTCGCGCGGCTGTGGACCGAACGCAAGACCCGGTACACCCGCGCCACCCTCGAGACCCTGGCCCTGATCGCCTACCGCCAGCCGATCACCCGCGGCGAGATCGAGCAGGTGCGCGGCGTGGCGGTGAGCACCAACATCATCCAGGCCCTGGAAGAGCGCGAGTGGATCCGCGTGATCGGCCACCGCGACGTGCCCGGCAAGCCGGCCCTGTACGGCACCACCAAATCCTTCCTCGACTACTTCGGACTCAGGCGCCTGGACGAACTGCCGCCACTGTCGGAACTGAAGGACATCGGCGAGCTGGAACCGCAATTGGCGCTGGATCCGGACCTGGCGCCGGCGCCGGCCGGGATCGCCGCAGCCGAAGGCGACGGCGCGGCCGACGACCAGGCGCAGGCCGACGACGGCGATCGCACTACCGACGATGCCGGCGCAGGCCAGGACACCGACGACGACACCGCGACCAACGCCGACGCGTCGGCCGACGGCACCGCATCCATCGCAACCGAAGACGATGACGCTCCGGTTGCCTCCGACATCCCCGAAACCCAGGCCGGCGAAGACCCCACCGGCCGGAGCCCCAATTGATGAACGATTCCGCCCCCCGCAAGCCCCTCGGCAAGCTCTCGCTCAAGCGCGGCGAAGATCCCGCCGCCGCCGCGCCGAAGATCGAGGAACGCCTGCACAAGGTCCTGGCCCAGGCCGGGCTCGGCTCGCGCCGCGCGCTGGAGCAGCGCATCGCCGACGGCCTGGTCAAGGTCAACGGCGAGACCGCCCAGGTCGGCCAGAGCCTGCGCAGCGGCGACCGGGTCGAACTGGACGGGAAGGCCTTCGTCGCNTCNGCCCTGACCGAACCGGCNCGGGTGCTGATCTACAACAAGCCCGAGGGCGAGGTCACCACCCGCGAAGACCCCGAGGGTCGCCCGACCATCTTCGAATCCCTGCCGCGGCTCAAGGGCGCGCGCTGGATCGCGGTCGGGCGCCTGGACATCAACACCACCGGCCTGCTGCTGCTGACCACCGACGGCGAGATCGCCAACGCGATGATGCATCCCTCGCACGAGGTCGAGCGCGAGTACGTGGTGCGGGTGCGCGCGCCGGAAGGCCAGGAGAACGTGCCCGACAACCTGGTCGACCGCCTCGCCCGCGGCGTGGCCCTGGAGGACGGCCCGGCGAAGTTCGACGTGATCGAGCGCATCGGCGGCGCCAGCATGCCCGCCGAAAGTCGCCACGACTGGTTCCGCGTGGTGGTCAAGGAAGGCCGCAACCGCGAAGTGCGGCGCCTGTGGGAATCGCAGGGTTGCCAGGTCAGCCGGCTCAAGCGCACCCGCTACGGCGAGGTGAGCCTGCCGCGCGAACTGCTGCGCGGCCATTCGCAGGAACTGCCGGCCGANCAGGTCGAGGCGCTGCGCAAGGCGCTGAAGNTGGAAGACGGCGCCGAATCGACCCTGACCCTGCAGCCGGTGATCGGCCAGCGCCGCGCCGCCAAGTCCACCGTGCACGTGGGCCGCGAGGGCGGTGCCGGTCAGGCCTACGTCAACGGCCACAACACCGCCGACGAAGGTCGCGAACTGCGCCGCTTCGATCATGTGCGCGAGGATCGTCGTGGCGGTCGCGGCAACAAGAAGCCGCATGGCGGTTTGACGGTGAGCGGCGAGATGGCGGCCAAGCAGTCGCANAAGCCGTTCAAGCAGCGCAAGCAGAAGGGCCCCAAGCCGCTGCCGGACGGCAACCCNGCCGCGTTCCGCACCTGGTACGTGCCCGAAGGCGTGGACACCGGCCCGAGCGGGCATCGCAACGCCGGCCCGGGCGGCAAGCCGCGTTACGGCAAGCCGGGGGGCAAACCCGCTGGCAAGCCGGGGGGCGGTGGCTATGCAGGCGGTAGTCATGCCGGTGGTGGCTATGCGGGTAGCAGCCATGCAGGCGGTGGACAAGGCCAGGGCGCGCAGCGCAAGGCACCGCGCCCCTACGGGCATCCGGGCAATGCGCCGCACTTCCCCTCCGACCATGCCACGCCAGGTGGCCATGGTCATGGCCATGGCGCGCAGGATCGCAACCGCGGCCCGCGCGGCAACAACCAGGCACGCCCCGGAGGCAATCGTCCCGGTGGCGGAAATGCGCCGGGCGGGCGTCCCGGCGGCCGGCCGGGCGGACGACCCGGCGGTGCGCCACGCGGCGGCGGCAATCGTGGCGGTGGCGGTCCGCGCGGCAACGGTTGATCGTCCGCATCCCCGCGCCGGCTGACGTTGCGTGAGCGGAAATTCCCCGCAGGCGCTGGACTACGACCTGCTGGTCGTCGGTGCCAGCTTCGGCGGCGCGGCCTGCGCCATCGCCGCCGCCTCGGCCGGACTGCGGGTATGCGTGCTCGAACGCAAGCGCGATCCCGGCGAACGCCTGCACACTACCGGGATCGTGGTGCGCGAAGCCGCCGAGCAGACCCTGCTCGGCCAGGCCCCTTCGCATTGCGTGCGCAGGGTCGAGCGGGTGCGGCTGTATTCGCCATCGCTGCGCGATATCGCCCTGGCCGCGCCAGGCTACTACTTCCTCACCACCGATACCCCGGAACTGATGCGCTGGCTGGCCGGCCAGGTGCCCGCGCATGGCGCCGAGCTGCGCCTGGGCACGTCATTCACCGGCGCCGAACGCGACGGCCANGGCGGCTGGCGGGTGGCGGGCGTGGGCAGGGCCCGCTGGCTGGTCGGCGCCGATGGCGCGCGCTCGCGGGTGGCCGAACGCGCCGGGCTGGGCCGGGTGCGCGATTTCCTCTACGGCGTCGAACACGAGTACGCCGGCCTGCAATTGCCCGAGCCGGATGCCCTGCACTGCTTCGTCAGTCGCCGCTATGCGCCCGGCTACATCGGCTGGGTNGCGCAGAACCCGGGGGGCGTGCAGGCCGGGCTGGCACTGCGCCATGACGCTGCACGCGCGCGCCTGCCCGACATCGAGGGCTTCCTCGCCCGCATCGCCGAGCGGGTCGGGCTGCCTGCGGGACGCAAACCCGATGCGGTGCGCGCGGGCCTGATCCCTTGCGGCGGCCCGGTATCGCCGCTGGCGCGCGATGGAGCGATCCTCACCGGCGATGCGGCCGGGATCGTCTCGCCGGTCACCGCCGGCGGCATCCATTCGGCCTGGGCGCACGGTTGGGCGATCGGCGAGGCCGCCGCCGCGCATGCACGCGGACAAGGCCCCTCTCCCGAGCGGATCGCCGAGGCCGCGGCACCGCGCTTCCGCACCAAGCGGGTGCTGCGCTGGGCCTTCGACCATCTGCAGATGGACTGGCCGTTCGACCTGCTGCTGCACTCGGCGCCGCTGCGCTGGGCGGCCGAGCAGGTGTACTTCCACCGCCGCGGCGTGCGCTGATATCTCAGCGCAGATCGAAAGCGTCGGCGTCGAGCATCGCGGGGAAGCGTTCGCGGTGGGCAGCCAGCGCGATAGCTGACAGCGCNGTGGTCAGCACCTGTTCGCGGCCGTGNGCTTCCACNTGCGCCTGGCCGAGGAAGTCGATCGCCGCGCTGTCGCCGTCGTAGGCCAGTCCGTTGCCGTCGGTGCCGACCCGGTTGACCGCCGCCACGTAGCACAGGTTCTCGATCGCCCGCGCGCGCAGCAGGGTCTTCCATGCATGCGCACGCGCAGAGGGCCAGTTCGCCACGAAGATCTGCAGGTCGAAATCGAGTTGCCCGGGGCGCTCCACGTCGTGGCGGTTGCGGCAGAACACCGGGAAGCGCAAGTCGTAGCAGACCTGCGGGTTGATCCGCCAGCCCTTCCATTCCACGCACAGCCGCTCGCGCCCGGCGGCGTAGCGCTGGTGCTCGCCGGCGTAGCGGAACAAGTGGCGCTTGTCGTAATGGGCCAATCCGCCATCGGGCGTGGCCCACAGCAGGCGGTTGCATACTCTGGTGGCGCCGTCGCCGNCATCGACGCGCAACTGCACGCTNCCGGTCACCGCCGCGTCCAGCGCGCGCGCGCGTTCGCGGATCCAGGCCACGGTCGGCCCGTCCATGCCCTCGGCCTGGCCGATGGCGTCGTTGGAGAAGCCGCTGGTGAACGTCTCCGGCAGGATCACCAGGTCGGTGGCACCGGCCAGCGGCGCGACCAGTGCGGCGTAGTGGTCGCGGTTGGCGGCAGGGTCGTGCCAGCGGGTGTCACCTTGGACCAGGGAAACGCGGAGGTCGTTCATGGCGGCGTCCCTCACAGCCTGCGCAGGCGTTCGACCGCCGCGTCCAGGGTCGCCTCGTTCTTGGCGAAGCACAGCCGGACCAGGCGTTGGCCAGGGGGCGGATTCTGGTAGAACGGCGACAGCGGGATCGCGGCCACGCCCTTCTCCACCGTCAGCCAATGCGCGAACTCCAGGTCCGGCAGGTCGCTGACCGCCGAGTAGTCCACCAGCTGGAAGTAGCCGCCCGGTACCGGCAGCGGCGTGAGCCGGGTGGTCAGCAGCTGCTCGCGGAAACGGTCGCGCTTGGCCTGGTAGAAAGCGCCGAGCTGCTCGTCGTGATCGGGCTCCTCGCGGATCATCGCGGCGAAGGCGTGCTGCGCCGGCGCGAAGGTGCAGAACACGTTGTACTGGTGGACCTTGCGGAACTCGGCGCTCAGCGCCGGCGGNGCGATGGCATAACCCACCTTCCAGCCGGTGCAGTGGTAGGTCTTGCCAAAACTCGAAATCACGAAGGCGCGCTCGCGCAGTTGCGGCCAGCGCAGCGCCGACTCGTGGCGGCGGCCGTCGAACACGATGTGCTCGTACACCTCGTCGGAGACCAGGTAGATGCCGGTGCCGTGCAGCAGGTCGGCCAGGGCGCGCATGTCGTCGGCCGTGAACATCGCCCCGGACGGGTTGTGCGGGCTGTTGACCATGATCATCCGCGTGCGCGGTGTCACCGCCGCGCGCACCCGGTCCCAGTCCACGGCGAAGGTGTCCGGCTGCAGCGGCACGTGCACCGCGCGCGCGCCGGCCAGGTCGATCGCCGGCTCGTAGCAATCGTAGGCCGGGTCGAGCACGACCACGTCGTCGCCCGGGCGCACCACACTGTGGATCGCGTCGAAGATCGCCTCGGTGGCACCGCTGGTCACGGTGACCTCGGTGTCCGGATCGACCGTCGCGCCATAGCAGCGCAGGGCCTTGGCGGCGATGGCCTGGCGCAGCGCCGGCACCCCGGTCATTGGCGCGTACTGGTTGTGGCCGGCGCGCATGGCCGCCTCCAGTGCCTCGACCAGCCGNGGCGGCACCGGGAANTCCGGGAAGCCCTGGCCCAGGTTCACCGCGCCATGCTCGGCGGCCAGTTGCGACATCACGCTGAAGATGGTGGTGCCCACCTTGGGCAGCTTGGTCTGCGGGGCGTGCGGCATCGCGGTTCCGGCGGGGGATCGTGGGGAACGCCGAGTGTACGCAAAGGCGGCGACCGGCACCGCACCACGACCGCTACAATGCACGCCGATGAACGACGCCCCCCCTTCCCCGCTGCTGGCCGCCCACGGCTTGGCGTTCGCCCGCAACGAGGTGCCGGTGTTCGGCCCGCTCGACTTCGCGGTGGATGCCGGCGAGGCGCTGCTGGTCCAGGGCGGAAACGGCTCCGGCAAGACCACCCTGCTGCGGGTGCTGGCAGGACTGCTGCGCGCCGATGCAGGTCGCGTGGAAATCGACGGCCGCCCCACCGCCCCGGCGCTGCGCGCCCATGCCATCGCCTACCTCGGCCACCTGCCGGCGCTCAAGGGCGACCTGTCGGTGCTGGAGAACCTGGAGTTCCTGTGCGGCCTGCATGGCCGCCGTCGGCGCCAGCTGCCGGGCGANGCGCTGGCCATCGTCGGCATGGCCGGCTACGAGGACGCTCCCGCGCGCCAGCTCTCGGCCGGGCAGAAGAAGCGGGTGACCCTGGCCCGGATGTGGCTGGCGCCGGCGCCACTGTGGCTGCTGGACGAGCCCTACGCCAACCTGGACCTGGAAGGCATCACCCTGGTCAACCGGATGATCTCCGCGCACCTGCGCGATGGCGGCGCCGCGCTGGTCACCACCCACGGCGCCTACGCCGCGCCTCCGGTGCGCACGCGCATGCTGCGGCTGGGCGAGCACGGCGCCCCCCTGGACGGGGACGCGGCCGCATGAAGAGCCGGCAGAACATCGAGCCGGGCCTGGTGTCCTCGGCCACCGCCCTCGTCGCGCGCGACCTGCGCCTGCTGTGGCGCCGCCGCGGCGATTCGCTGCAGCCGGCACTGTTCGCGGTGCTGGTGGTGGTGCTGTTCGCGCTGGGCGTGGGCGGCGGACCGCAGGCGCTCTCGCAAGTGGCCGCGGCGGTGCTCTGGGTGGCGGTGCTGCTGGCCGGGCTGCTGTCGCTGGACACCCTGTTCCGCGGCGACGCCGAGGACGGTTCGCTGGAGCAGTGGCTGCTGGCCCCGGTGCCGCTGGCCTGGCTGGTGGCGGTGCGGGTGTTCACCCACTGGACCACCACCGCGGTGCCGCTGATCGTGGCGGTGCCGTTCCTGGGCGAACTGCTGCACCTGCCACCCGAACAACTGCCCGTGTTGCTGGGGTCGCTGGCCTTGGGCACGCCGCTGCTGAGCCTGCTCGGCGCGGTGGTCGCGGCGTTGACCGTGGGCATGCGCCGCTCCGGGATCCTGGTGGCGCTGCTGGCCCTGCCGTTGTACGTGCCGGTGCTGGTGTTCGGCGCCGGCAGCGTCGCCGCCAGTGCGCAGGGGCTGGACGCCACCGGCGCGCTGCTGCTGCTCGGCGCGGGCCTGGTGGTGGCGGTGGTGCTGGCGCCGCTGACCATCGCCGCGGCCATCCGGATCGCGCTGAGCTGAGCATGCCAAACCGACGATCCCCGACGACCTTCTTCCCGCCAGGCGCCGGCCAGGCCGGACCCGGCACGCCGATCCCGCCGACCGCTCCCGACCCCGACAGCCGGGTCGAGAAGTTCCTGCAGGCGGCGATCGAGGTGTTCCTGGAGAAAGGCTACCGCAACGCCCGCCTGGTCGATATCGTCACCCGCTCGGGCGGTTCGCTGGCCACGCTGTACCAGGCCTACGGCAGCAAGAAGGGCCTGGCCCACGCGATCATGGAGCGCTGCATCGGCGGTTTCGCCGAAAGCCTGCAGACGCTGCACGACTCGCCGCTGCCGCCCGAACAGGCCCTGCCCGTCGCCGCCGACGGCATGCTGGAGGAGATCCTCAGCCCACGGCACATCGTCACCCACCGGATCATCGTCGCCGAGGGCATGAGCTTCCCGGACCTGCGCGACTGGTACTTCGAGCATGGCGTGGCCCCGCCGCACCGCCGGCTGGCCGACTACTTCACCCGCGAGAAGACGGCCGGCCGCCTGGAACTGGAATCGCCGATCGTGGTGGCCAACCGCTTCTACATGATGGTGTTCGGCCACGCCATCATCGGCTCCACCGCGGGCATCCTCGATGCCTCCGACCTCGAATGGATCAAGGCCGACACCCGCGCGGCCCTGGCCATCTTCGTGCGCGGCATGCTTCCGGCGAAGCGGCCACCGGGCTGATCCGCGGCCTGCGCCGCCGGCGGCGACCTTTTCCGCACAGCAGCTTGACATTGCCTGAACGCACGTTCACATTCCGGCTCGTGTAACGGCCGTTACGCAACGCCGCGAGCCAACATCAGGTCAGCCAAGGGGCGGGGGACATGAAGAAACTGCTGGGGGCGACAGCCGTATTGGCCGCATTCGCGTTCGCGGCCGTGCAGTGGTTCGGGCCGGTCTCGGCGCAGATGGCCGAACCCGAGGCACCCGCCGCTCCCGCCGCCTTCGACGCGAGCAAACTCCCCTCGACCCATTTCGGTGCCGAGCAGCCGTCTTCGATGCATGCGTCGCTGGGCGCTCCCGGATTCTCCCACGCCTCGGTCCCCGCCAACCCGCTCAGTCCCGAGGCCAAGCCGGTCGGCCAGCAGGTCTGCACCGCCTGCCACGCCAAGGAAACCCAGAACTTCGCCCATACCACCCATGCCCTGGGCATGGACGCCGCGTTCGCGGCCAATCCGGACACACCCACCTGCGAAGCCTGCCACGGCCCCGGCTCCAGGCACGCCCAGGATCCCTCGGTGCCCGGCGCGATCATCGCCTTCACCCGCAATGGCGGCAGTCCCGTCACCGCCCAGACCGGCGCCTGCCTGGGTTGCCATTCCGGCGGCCCGCGCGACCACTGGGCCGGCTCGATCCATGAGCGCGGCGACCTGTCCTGCAGCGACTGCCACAACCCCATGGCCAAATTCTCCATGGAAGGCCTGACCGCCCGGCAGTCGATCAGCGAGACCTGCGCCACCTGCCACAAGGACATCCGCCAGCAGTTCAACCGCCGTTCGCACATGCCGCTGCCCGAGGGCCAGCTGAGCTGTGCCGACTGCCACAACCCGCACGGCACCCTCAACGCGGTGCTGCTCAAGACCGACACGGTCAACGAGACCTGCTACCAGTGCCACGCCGAGAAGCGCGGCCCGTTCCTGTTCGAACACGCTCCGGTGCGCGACAACTGCGTGAACTGCCACACGCCGCACGGTTCCAACCAGCACGCGCTGCTGGTGGCACCGATCCCGATGCTGTGCCAGCAGTGCCACACCCACCTGAACCATCCCAACGACCTGATGACCAGCGCCAACATCGGCACCGGCACCAACCCGGACTGGAAGGCCATGAGCCGTGGCTGCATCAACTGCCACGCGCAGGTCCACGGGTCCAACAACCCATCCGGCGCCAGATTGCATCAGTAAGCCGAACCACGGTAAGGGGAGCATGGACATGCGCAATGGCCTCACCCGTCATCGCTGGAGCCTGCTGGCGCTGGCCGTCGCCGCCTGCGGCGCGCACGCCCAGGACAGCGGCCTCGGCGTCGACCTGCATTTCGGCAACAAGCTGGATCCGACCGGTGGCATGGCCGCCTTCGACTGCGACCGGGAAGGCGCCAGCTGGCTGTATGGCGAACGCAAGCGCACCCCGACCGGCTTCCTGTACAGCTGCATCCCGGAGCGTCCGGACTACAAGCCCACGGGCGGCGGCGACTGGCTCTACCAGGGCCACCTGGGCCTGGGCTACATGGCCCTCAACGGCGACGACGACAATGCCGTCTGGCGCCGCTTCAACGACTACCGCGACGGCGTGCTGCTCAACGCCAACTTCAGCCTGCAGCGCCCGCGCGACGGCAGCTACTTCGACTTCCAGGGCAGCCGCCTCAACGGCGACAACCAGTACTACCGCGGGCTGCTCGGCCGCGCCGGCAAGTACCGCCTGCAGTTCTTCGCCCGCAGCCAGCCCAACGTGCTCAGCAGCACCGCGCAATCGCTGTGGCAGAACCTGGGCGAACAGCACCTGGTGCTCAAGCCCGGCCTGACCAAGGGCGCNACCACCGCCGCCCAGGTGGACGCGTTCATGGCGTCCAACCCGAAGACCTCGGTACGGGTGGTTCGCGACAAGCAGGGCCTGGGCCTCAACTACTTCATCAACCCGCAGTGGACGGCGTTCTTCAACGCCAGCCACGAGCAGCGCGAGGGCTCGCGCCCGTTCGGCGGGCCGTTCTCGTTCGGGCGCCTGGTCGAATCGTTGCGCCCGATCGACGACAACACGACCAACTTCAACGCCGGCATGCGCTACGTCGGCAGGCAGTGGCGGACCGAGTTCACCTACGCCGGCTCGTTCTTCCGCAACGGCATGAGCCACTACACCTACGAAATGCCGTACAACACCACCAACAACAACCCGGTGGGCCTGTTTTCCTACGAGCCGGAGAACGACTATCACCGGCTCGGCGCCACCTTAACCCGCAAGCTGGCTGCCTCGTGGAGCGGCGAATTCTCGCTGACCGCCGCGCTCACCACCATGACCCAGGACGACCAGCTGGTGCCGGGCCTGTCCCAGTGCAGCGGCATGCTCAACGCCACCGTCAGCTGCAACAACTGGAACAACCTCAACGCCCTGTCGCGCAGCAGCGCGGACATGCGCATCGACAACCAGCGCCTGGGCGGGCGGCTGACCCTGCGGCCGGCCGACACCCTCACCTGGCGCAGCACGTTCAACTACCTGCGCGAGGACTACAGGGGCACCTACTTCGCCTACAACCCGCTGACCAACCAATATGGCTACATCGGCGAGAATGGCGCGTTCCCGAACACGGTCTGGGTCACCGGCGGCTCCAACATGGTGCGCGTGCGCAACCTGCCGCTGGACAAGGAAACCAAGGAAGTCGCCACCGGCTTCGACTGGCGCCCGAGCCGCGCCAACACCCTGGGCGCGACCTACACTTTCACCCAGGTCGACCGTACCCATCGCGAATACGAGGCCACCCGCGACCACAACTTCAAGCTGACCTGGAACAACAAGCCCTCGGAGTGGTTCACGTTCCGGGCCAACTACGTGTTCCTGCAACGCCGGGGCGTGGACGAGTACGAGTCCGATCCGTACGAATTCACCTATTCGCACAACCTGCCCGGCTTCGTGGTGCCCGGCAACGGCCTGGCGCCGCACACCGTCGCGGACATGCGCAAGTACGACGTGGGTGGACGCGACCAGCAGAAGATCGACCTGATGGGCACGATCGTCGTCGCGCCGGAAATGACGGTCTACGCTTCGGTCCGCGCCGACCGCAACGACTACGACACCCGGATCGGGCGCCAGGGCTACGACACCATGGCCGCCACCCTGAACTGGGAATGGCAGCCTTCCTCGTCCAGCACGGTCAGCGCCTGGTTCGGCTACGACAGGTCCAAGCTTCGCATTTCCAACACCAACGACGTCAATACCGGCCGCGACCCGAACCTGGGCGGCAAACCGCCGGCGCAGGGCGGCAACGCCGCCTATCCCGACGGCTATCGCTGGTGGATGAGCGACCGCCAGGTGAACAACAATGCCGGCCTCAACCTGCAGCAGGGGGTGGGGCGTGCCACCCTCAACCTGGACTGGAGCTACATCGACGCCCGCGGCCTCACCGGCTGGGTCGCCGAGAGTGCCAGCGTCGGCACCGGCGCCAACGCCGGCCTGATCGGCGATCTGCCGGAGATGACCTACAGGATCAATTCGCTGAGCGCGTCGGTCCTGGTGCCGGTCAACCAGCGCGTGGCCATGCGCCTGTTCGGCACCTGGGAGCGCGGCACCGTGTTCGACTGGCACTACGCCAACTTCGACAACGATCGCACCTACGGCAACCTGATCTACACCGACGGCGGCCCGCGCAGCTACGACGCCGGCCTGGTCGGCCTGATGATGGAAGTCAAGCTATGAAGCCGCAGCGAGGTCACGCCATGAAACCGCTATGGGCAATCCTGGCCGCGGCCACCGCCACCGTCGCCAGCGCGATGGCCTTCGCCCAGTCCGAGGAGGCCACCTCCGGGGAGGCGGCGCTGCCGTCGCTGATCGATTTGCGCCAGGTGACCCCGGTCCGGGGCGATCCGGTGGCCGGCAAGCAGAAGGCGGAGCTGTGCAGCGCCTGCCACGGCACCCACGGCATCGCCGTGGTGTCGCTGTTCCCCAACCTGCCGGGCCAGCACATCGACTACCTGTACTGGCGGCTGGTTGCGTTCAAGCAAGGCCACTTCCCCGAATCGCCGATGACCCCGCCGGCCTTGTCGCTGAGCGACACGGACATGCGCGACCTGGCGGCGTTCTATGCCAGCCTCGACCCGGTGGCCGCGCAGCGGGCGATGGACGCCGATCCCGACGCCGAGCCGGTGGTCGCCGAACCGGCCGCACCGGCGGTGCTGGCGCGCGGCGAGCAGCTCTACCGCAGCGGTGATCCGGCCAAGGGCATCCCGCCCTGCCAGGGCTGCCACGGNGCCGACGTGCGCGGCTACNNCGCGGCCACCCGGCCCCATGGCGGCGGNCGCATGCCGTTCGCCGCNTTCCCCTCGCTGCGCCACCAGCACCGCGACTACCTGCAGACGCGCCTGGACGCGTTCCGCCAGCAGCAGCGCCATGCCACCAGCAACGACCTGGTGATGGCCCATGTCGGCAACCGCCTGGACGAGGANAGCATCCAGGCGCTGGCGGCGTGGCTTTCCGCGCTTCCGCCNGGATGACGGGCCCGCCGGGCCGAACCGCCCGGCTGAACGGCCGCTTGCCGCATGCTGCGACCGGCACCCTCCGTTTGACATCGATCAAGGCAACCGGCGACCCGGAGGCCTAGAATCGCCTACAGACCACTTCACCCCATGGCACTCCAAAGGAGTCTCGCAATGATCCGCAAGCTGATCGTGACCGCCGCCCTGGTGCTGGCCGCNCCGGTAGCCGCCCATGCCGCCGACTGCTCGGTCGACCTGGAAGGCAACGACGCGATGAAGTTCAACAAGAGCGCCATCGAGGTGCCCAAGAGCTGCAAGGACTTCACCATCAACCTCAAGCACACCGGCAAGATGGCGCGCAACGTGATGGGCCACAACGTCGTGGTTTCCGCAACCTCGGACATGTCCGGGGTCAATTCCGATGGCGTCAAGGCCGGCCTGCCCAACGACTACATCAAGCCCGACGATGCCCGCGTCATCGCCCACAGCAAGGTCATCGGCGGCGGCGAGACGACCTCGGTCAAGATCCCGGTCGCCAAGCTCGGCGCCGGCCCGTATTCGTTCTTCTGCTCGTTCCCGGGCCATGCCGCGCTGATGAAGGGCACGCTCACCGTCAAGTGAGAGCCCCCGCCTCGTCGGGCCCGCGAGGGCAGGACGGCGGGAACGAAACCGCCAGGGAGCGCGGCCGAGGCCGTTTTCCCGGCGGTTTCGTGTTTCCGGGCGGCGCTGCGCGCGCCGGTTTTCCGCTAAGATGACGCCTTGCCAGGGCATCGCACCGGGACCACGCCAGAGTCGGCGCCGGCACGCCCCCGCCGAACGACTGATGCGCCCATGAATCCGCTGATTCGCTGGTTTCACCAACTCGGTTCGCCCCCCTACTTCGACCGCTTCGCGGCGCGCTGGGCGCCGTGGTGCTGGCTGGCCGCGCTGCTGCTGATGGGCGTGGGCACCTGGCAGGCGCTGTTCTCGGTACCGGCCGACTACCAGCAGGGCGACAGCTTCCGGATCCTCTACATCCACGTGCCGGCGGCATGGATGAGCATGTTCGTGTTCGGGCTGATGGCGGTGTACGCGACCATCGCCCTGGTCTGGCGGATCAAGCTGTGCGAGATCCTGGCCATGGCCAGCGCGCCGATCGGCGCGGCCTTCACCGTGATCACCCTGGCCACCGGCTCGATCTGGGGCAAGCCGATGTGGGGCACCTGGTGGGACTGGGACCCGCGCCTGACCACCGAGCTGATCCTGCTGTTCCTGTACCTGGGCGTGATCGGCCTGTACCACGCCGGCGACGACCGCCGCGCCTCGGCGCGCGCGGCCGGCCTGCTGGCGATCGTGGGCGTGGCCCTGCTGCCGGTGATCCGCTATTCGGTGCAGTGGTGGGATTCGCTGCACCAGGGCCAGACCATCCGCGTGTTCGGCCAGTCGAGCATGGACGCGAGCATGATGGCGCCGCTGTGGTGGATGCTGATCGGCACCAAGTTCTGGTTCGCCGGCTCGCTGCTGGCGCGCGCGCGCGCCGACAACCTGCACCGCGAGTCCGGCAAGGACTGGGTGCGCAAGCTGGCGGAGGACAAGCTGGTGGAGGAGAACGCGTGAGCTACCTGCCCTACGTGATCGGCGCCTACGCGGTGTTCGCGCTGGTGCTGCTGTGGGACTTCCTGGCCCCGCGCCTGCAGATCCGGCGCGAACTGCGCGCCGCGCGCCTGCGCGCCGCCCGCGAACGCAAGCCGTCCGGGCCGGCGCTGGAGTTGAACCGATGAATCCGACCCGACGCCGACGCCTGCTGTTCGTGCTGCTGCTGGCGCTGGCCTCCGCCGCNGCCGTGGCCCTGGTGGCCATGGCNCTGCAACGCAACGTGGCCTACCTCTATACCCCGGCCGAGGTGTTGCGCGGCGATGCCGGCGACCACGCCCGCTTCCGCCTGGGCGGCATGGTGGAGAAGGATTCGTTCCGGCGCGAAAGCGGCTCGATGGATTCGCACTTCCGGGTCACCGACGGCGATGCACAGCTGGCGGTGGTCTATACCGGCATCCTCCCGGATCTGTTCCGCGAGGGCCAGGCGGTGGTGGCCACCGGCAGCATGCGCGACGGCGTGTTCGTGGCCGAGAACGTGCTGGCCAAGCACGACGAGACCTACATGCCCAAGGAAGTGGCCGACAAGATGGGCCTGGCGCACCAGAAGCACGACGTGCAGGTGCCCGCGGCGGAGCCGGCGCCTTGACGGGCGCGGCACGAGGGGCCGCCATGGACGGATGCGCGGGTGCGGCGGCGACCCGTCACGCACCGGGAGGCGGCGATGCTGCCTGAATTGGGCCAGGTACTGTTGATCCTGGCGCTGCTGGTCGCCGCCCTGCAGGCGGCCCTGCCGCTGGCCGGCGCCCAGCGCGGCCACGCCGGCTGGATGGCGGTGGCGCGTCCGGCCGCTTACGCACTGCTGCTGCTGCTGGGCGGCGCNTTCGCGATCCTGACCTGGAGCTTCGTCAGCCAGGATTTCTCGGTCAGGTACGTGGCCGACAACTCCAACTCGCTGCTGCCGATGGTCTATCGCTATACGGCGGTCTGGGGCTCGCACGAGGGCTCGCTGCTGCTGTGGACGCTGATACTGGCGGTCTGGAACGGCGCGGTGGCGCTGTTCTCGCGCAAGCTGCCCGGGGCGGTGGTGGCGCGGGTGCTGGGCGTGATGGGGATCGTGGCCTTCGGCTTCATCGCCTTCCTGATCTTCACCTCCAACCCGTTCGCGCGGCTGATCCCGGCNGCGCTGGAAGGCCACGACCTCAATCCNCTGCTGCAGGATCCGGGCATGATCATCCACCCGCCGATGCAGTACGTCGGCTGGGCGGGCTTCTCGGTACCGTTCGCNTTCGCCATCGCCGCACTGCTGGACGGCAAGGTGGACGCGCGTTGGCTGCGCTGGACCCGGCCGTGGACCAACGTGGCCTGGGCGTTCCTGACCGTGGGCATCGGGCTCGGCAGNTGGTGGGCNTACTACGAGCTGGGCTGGGGCGGCTGGTGGTTCTGGGATCCGGTGGAGAACGCGGCCTTCATGCCGTGGCTGGTCGGCGCGGCGCTGATCCATTCGCAGGCGGTGACCGAGAAGCGCGGCAGCTTCGCCGGCTGGACCCTGCTGCTGGCGATCGCCGCGTTCTCGCTGTCGCTGATGGGCACNTTCCTGGTGCGCTCCGGCGTCATCACCAGCGTGCACGCCTTCGCATCCGATCCCTCGCGTGGATTGTTCATCCTGGTATTCCTGGCCATTGTCATCGGCGGCTCGCTGCTGCTGTATGCGCTGCGCGCGCCCAAGATGGAGGGCGGCAGGCCATTCGCCGCCGCCTCGCGCGAAACCCTGCTGCTGCTCAACAACCTGCTGCTGGCCAGCGCCTGCGCGATGATCCTGCTCGGCACCCTGTACCCGCTGCTGGCCGACGCCCTGGACCTGGGCAAGATCTCGGTGGGCCCGCCGTACTTCGGCCTGCTGTTCTTCGTGCTGATGGCGCCGCTGGTGGCACTGGTGCCGTTCGGCCCGCTGACCCGCTGGCAGCGCGACCAGCCCTCGCGGGTGATGGCGCTGCTGTGGCCATGGCTGCTGCTGGCGCTGGCGCTGGGCGTGCTGGCGTTCTTCGCCGCGCCGCAGGGCCCGTGGAAGAGCGCGCTGGGTGTGGCCGGCGCGGCCTGGATCGGCTTCGGCACGCTGCGCTTCGTCTGGGACCGGCTGCGCAACAGCGGGCGCCTGACCGCCGAGATGTGGGGCATGGTCCTGGCGCACCTGGGCATCGGCGCGTTCCTGATGGGCGCACTGCTGGTGGAGGCGCAGAACGTGCAGCAGGAAGTGGCGCTCAAGCCGGGCCAGTCGCTGCAGGTGGGCCGCCACGAGTTCGTGTTCCAGGGCGTGGACCGCACTCGCGGGCCCAACTACGTGTCTGACCGCGGCCATGTGCGCGTGCTGCGCAACGGCCGCGAGGTGGCGCTGCTCAATCCCGAGAAGCGCGCCTACGCCGCCGGTGGCCAGGTGATGACCGAGGCCGACATCCGCCCGGGCCTGTTCGGCGACGTCTACGTCGCCCTGGGCGAATCGCTGGGCGACGGTGCCTGGGCGGTGCGCGTGCACATCAAGCCCTTCGTCCGCTGGATCTGGTTCGGCGCACTGCTGATGGCGCTGGGCGGCGCGGTCACCGCCACCGACCGCCGGTTCCGCCGGCTGCCCGAGGAGACATCCACATGAGGCATCCCCATGAAGGCACGCGCATGAACACGCCGCAACCGGGCGAGNCGACCAAACCGCAGGGACTGCCCGTGGTGGCGGTGGTGATCGGCGCGCTGTTCTTCCTCGGCCTGGTCGGACTGATGCTGTACGGGGTGGTTCGCTCCGGCGACTCCGACCGCGACGTGCTGCCCTCGGCACTGATCGGCAGGCCGGCGCCGGACTTCGTCCTGCCGGTGCTGCACGATTCGGACTACAAGATCGGCGCCGCCGACCTGCGCGGCGCGCCCTACCTGCTCAACGTATGGGGCAGCTGGTGCGCGGCCTGCCGCGAGGAGCATGCGGTGCTGACGGCCTTCGCCGAGACCCGCAGCGTGCGCGTGGTCGGCTACAACTGGAAGGACGAGAAGGAAGATGCGCTGCGCTGGCTGGAACAGTTCGGCAATCCCTTCTACGTGGTCCTGGCCGACCGCGAGGGCCGCTACGCACTGGACTGGGGCGTGGCCGGCGCGCCCGAGACGTTCCTGGTCGACGCCGAGGGCATCGTGCGCTGGAAACACACCGGGCCGCTGACCGAGCAGGTGGTGGCCGACGAACTGGTGCCGCTGGTCGCGAAGCTGGGGCGCAAGCAGTGAGCCAGCGCCTGCCTGCGGCGCTCTCCGGCCTGTTGCTTGGCCTGTCCCTGGCGCTGGCGCCGGGCCTTGCCCTCGCCCAGGCCCAGGCCGCCTCCGAACTGGCCCCGCCGCAATTCGCCGATGCCGCCGAGCAGGCGCGCTTCCACACGCTCACCAGCGAGTTGCGCTGCGTGATGTGCCAGAACCAGTCGCTGGCCGACTCCAATGCCCAGATCGCCCGCGACATGCGCCGGGAAGTACTCTCGCTGATGCGCGAGGGCCACGACGACGCGCAGATCAAGCGCTTCCTGGTCGACCGCTACGGCGAGTTCGTGCTGTACCGGCCGGAGGTGTCCTCGCACACTTGGCTGCTGTGGTTCGG
>Ga0056910_1000436_pt1 | contig 36504 bp, 35 predicted proteins | sample EBPBio232012_DNA_FD_55021 | JGI IMG/M metagenome (GOLD analysis project Ga0056910, IMG submission 55021) | Wastewater treatment Type I Accumulibacter community from EBPR Bioreactor in Madison, WI, USA - Reactor 1_1/23/2012_ DNA | ecosystem: Engineered > Bioreactor > EBPR > Anaerobic-Aerobic >... | reverse complement strand
CCAAACCGTTCATCTGGACCAAGAGCGCCCGCGACATCCTGCAGAAGGTCATTCGGGCCAATAGCCGATTAAGCTCCAAACAGAATGGAACACTACACTAGCTTCGCGTAGTCCGCTGCCCCCCGAGGGGGGCTTTTCATCTTGGGGCGGCCCGGCAATGAAAAAACCCTGCCAGCAACAATGGCCTGCGGGGCTGGATGGTTCAGGCAGGCAGCATCAGGCTTGCGCCCCGTCCACGCGTCGCAGGTGCGCGTAGATCTGATCCTTGAGCAGCAGCTTCTCCTTCTTCAGTTTCTCGATCTCATGGATCGTGGCGGCGACGATGCGCGCCTCCATGTTCTTGATCAGTTGGTCCAGCTCGTTGTGCTTGTCAAACAGGCGCGTGAAGTGGCCGTCCTGGCCCTTGATCTTGGTAATCAGGTCGCGATACTCGGGAAACATCGGTGCTCCTTAGGGGGGTGAATGACGCCTACAGTTTACGGGCTCGCCCCCGCCTCCCGAATTCACCACCGAGGCCGCCGCACCACCGCTGCCCCTGTGCAAGCATGTTCATGCGGCCTCGACAAGCCACCCGGGAGATCCCATGCGCCGCGTTGATGCCACTTTGCGCCCGAACCGCCATGATACTGAGCATGTTTTTCACATGCAGCGCTTATATATAAAGCGTTTGCAGCTATGTTTTTTGATGATTTTGGGTTGCATGGCGGCGCATGCCGCTCCGCCCTCGCCCACGTTGGCACAGCGTTACCACCCTGGAATAGACGTGACCGCCTACCGGGTCAGCGAGAAATACGACGGCGTACGCGCGCTGTGGACGGGCAGCCAGCTGCAAAGCCGCCAGGGCCTGCCGATTCGCGCACCCGCCTGGTTTACCGCCGGCTGGCCGGCAGAGCCCCTGGATGGCGAGCTGTGGGCCGGACGCGGCCGGTTCGCCGCCGCGCAGGCCGCAGTGGCGGCCGGCACGCCCGACGACGCGCAGTGGCGCGGCCTGCGCTACATGGTGTTCGATGTGCCCAGCGCGCCGGGTGGTTTCGATGCCCGGCTGCCCACTCTGCAACGCCAGGTCGAAGCCATTGGCCAGCCCTGGGTGCAGGCGGTGCCGCAGTGGCGCGTGGCCAGCCATGGCGAGCTGATGCAGCAGCTGCGCGCCCACGACAAGGCCGGCGCCGAGGGCCTGATGCTGCGCCGGGGCGATGCACCCTACCGCGGCGGGCGCAGCGAGGATTTGCTCAAGCTCAAGTCCTTCGACGATGCGGAAGGCCTGGTGGTGGGCCATGTACCGGGACGCGGCAAGTACGCGGGCCAGACCGGGGCGCTGCTGGTGCAAATGCCGGACGGCCAGCGCTTTCGCCTGGGCAGCGGCCTGAGCGATGCACTGCGCCGCGATCCGCCACCGCTGGGCACGCTGGTGACCTACCGCTTCAACGGCACGCACGCCGGCGGTCTGCCACGCTTTGCGCGCTTCTGGCGCGTGCGGGCGGATCAGCCACCGGGTGAAAAAACTAGCCAAATCGGGCCCTAGCGCCCGTCCATAAAGCGCTATCAGCTATCAAAACAATGGCTCAAGTAGCGATTCCTATTGACGCCGAATGACAAGCCTACCGAGCGTGGCACGGGCCAATCAACAGATATCGCTACTTGAGCCAAAACAATAGAAAAAACCGAGGGCCATAGCTCACCCTCGGTTCTGGCCTGACCGGTATGCCAGGTGGCGCGTCAGAGGGTGCGGCCGAAGGGGCCGTCGCTGCCCACTTGCACCAGCTTATCCTTGGCCGATGCACGTGCGCTACGCGCCTTGGGCGCAGCGGTGGCGCCCGGCTGGGCCACGCAGTCAGCGTAGTAGTGCACGTTACCGCTTTCGTCCTCGATCTCCACCAGGCCGTGGATGTCGGTTTCGAAACCGGGACACAGCTTGGCGAACTCGCGCGCGAACTTGAGGTAGTCCACGATCTTCCTGTTGAAGACCTCACCCGGGATCAGGAGCGGAATACCCGGCGGGTACGGCGTGATCAGACTGGTGGTGATGCGGCCTTCCAGCTCATCGACGGGCACGCGCTCGGTCTTGCGCTGGGCAATGTGGGCATAGGCGTCGCTGGGCTTCATGGCCGGGGTCAGGTCTGAGAGGTACATCTCGGTCGTCAGGCGCGCGATGTCGAACCTTGCGTATAGCTCGTGCACATGCTGGCACAGGTCACGCAAGCCCATCTTCTCGTAGCGTTTGTGCTGCTGGCAAAACTCTGGAAGGATGCGCCACATCGGCTGGTTCTTCTCGTAGTCGTCCTTGAACTGCTGCAGCGCGGCCAGCAGCGTGTTCCAGCGACCCTTGGTGATGCCAATGGTGAACAGGATGAAGAAGCTGTACAGCCCCGTCTTCTCGACCACCACGCCGTGCTCGGCCAGGTACTTGGTGACGATGGAGGCCGGAATGCCGGTCTTGCCAAATTTTCCGTCCAAGTTCAGGCCGGGGGTGACGATGGTGGACTTGATCGGATCCAGCATGTTGAAGCCATCGGCCAGATCGCCAAAACCGTGCCACTTGCTGGCATTGGCGGCGCCGTTCTTCTTTTTGCCCTTGCTGCGGAAGACCCAGTTCTCGGCCGTGCCCAGGCCCTCATCCACGAGCTCCTCGGGGCCCCAGACCTTGAACCACCAGTCGTCCTTGCCGAATTCCTCGGCCACCTGGCGCATGGCGCGGCGAAAGTCCAGCGCCTCGACGATGCTTTCCTCCACCAGCGCCGTGCCGCCGGGCGGCTCCATCATGGCGGCCGCCACGTCACAGCTGGCGATGATGCTGTACTGCGGGCTGGTCGAGGTGTGCATCAGGTAGGCCTCGTTGAACAGGTGGCGGTCGAGCTTGGTGGTCTGGCTGTCCTGCACCAGCACGTGCGAGGCCTGGCTGATGCCGGCCAGCAGCTTGTGCACCGACTGCGTGGCATAGACCACCGAATGCTGTGGCCGCGCGCGCTTCTTGCCCATGGCATGGAAGGTGCCGTAGAACGGGTGGAAGGCCGCATGCGGAATCCAGGCCTCGTCAAAGTGCAGGTTATCGACATAGCCATCGAGCATGCCCTTGATGGTCTGGGTGTTGTAGAGCACGCCGTCGTAGGTGGACTGCGTCAGCGTCAGCACGCGCGGCTTGATTGCGGCCGCATCCACATCCTTGAGCAAGGGGTTGGCGCGGATCTTTTCCTGGATGGTGGCTGGTTCGAACTCGCTTTGCGGTATCGGGCCGATGATGCCGAAATGGTTGCGCGTGGGCTTAAGGAACACCGGAATGGCCCCGGTCATGATGATGCTGTGCAGTATCGACTTGTGGCAGTTGCGATCCACCACCACCACGTCGCCCGGCGCCACCGCGTGGTGCCAGACGATCTTGTTGGACGTGCTGGTGCCATTGGTGACGAAGAAGCAGTGGTCGGCGTTGAAGATGCGCGCCGCATTGCGCTCGGACTCGCCAATCGCGCCGTTGTGATCCAACAGCTGGCCGAGTTCTTCCACCGCGTTGCACACGTCGGCGCGCAGCATGTTCTCGCCATAGAACTGGTGGTACATCTGGCCGACCGGGCTCTTCAAAAACGCCACGCCACCCGAGTGGCCTGGGCAGTGCCAGCTGTAGGAGCCATCCTCGGCATAGTCCAGCAGCGCCTTGAAGAACGGCGGCTGCACCCCCTCCAGGTAGCTCTTGGCCTCACGGATGATGTGCTTGGCCACAAACTCGGGCGTGTCCTCGAACATGTGGATGAAGCCGTGCAGCTCGCGCAAGATGTCGTTGGGCAGGTGGCGCGCGGTCTTGGTCTCGCCGTGCACGTAGATCGGCACCTCGACGTTCTTGCGCCGCACCTCCTCGATGAAGGCGCGCAAGCTGTGCACGATGGGATCCTGCCCCGTGCCCAGGGTGAACTCCTCGTCGTCGATGGACAGGATGAAGGCGCTGGCGCGGCTTTGCTGCTGGGCAAATTGGCTCAGGTCGCCATAGCTGGTAACGCCCAGCACCTCGAAGCCCTCGGCCTCTATGGCCTGGGCCAGCGCCCTGATCCCCAGGCCGGAGGTGTTTTCTGAACGATAGTCCTCGTCGATGATGACGATGGGAAAGCGAAATTTCATGCGCTGCCTCCGGCAACCGGGTCAATAAACAAAATAGGCGCGAAGTGTATGAAAAATGGGCTTGTTGCCTATGAAACTGCTGGTATTTCGCCCAAAATTCGTCGCACTGGAAACAAAAAACCACAATACGAGCCAAGGAGATACAACATGAACCTCAATCCCGCCACTCTCTGGTGGCTGATGGCAGGTGTCACCGTGGCCATAGAGCTGCTCAGCGGCACCTTCTACCTGCTGATGCTGGCCATAGGTATGGCCGCAGGCGCCGTGGCAGCGCACATGGGCCTGGGCCTGACGATGCAGATCGTGACCTGCGCCGTGGTCGGGGCCAGCACGGTGCTGGTGGCCTATATCAAGCGCCGCTCACGCCCGGGAGAACCCAGCCCCCGGGCCGAGCGCAGTGTGAACCTGGACGTGGGCGAAACCGTCTTCATCGACGCCTGGCAGGCCGACGGCACCGCTCAGGTCAAATACCGCGGCGCCAATTGGACTGCCATCCACCGTCCTGGCATCACCCCGTCGGTCGGCGCTCATCGCGTGGCCGAGCTGGTGGGCAACCGGCTGCTGGTCGATCCGCTGTAACTTGAAATCACAGAAAGAATACCCCCCATGGAAGTCGCCATCGTCCTCTTCGTCATCGCCGTGATCTTCATCGCCCGCGCCGTCAAGATCGTGCCCCAGCAGCATGCCTGGGTGAAGGAGCGCCTGGGCAAGTACGCGGGTACCCTCTCGCCCGGCCCGAAGTTCATCATCCCCTTCATCGATCGCATTGCCTACAAGCACAGCCTGAAGGAAATTCCGCTGGACGTGCCCAGCCAGGTGTGCATCACCAGGGACAACACGCAGCTGCAGGTGGACGGCATCCTGTACTTTCAGGTCACCGACCCGATGCGCGCCAGCTACGGCTCAAGCAACTACATCAGCGCCGTGACGCAGCTGGCGCAGACCTCGCTGCGCTCGGTCATCGGCAAGCTGGAGCTGGACAAGACCTTTGAGGAGCGCGACCTGATCAATGCCAAGGTGGTCGAAGCCATCGACGAGGCGGCGCTCAACTGGGGCGTGAAGGTGCTGCGCTACGAGATCAAGGACTTGACGCCCCCAGCCGAGATCCTGCGCGCCATGCAGGCGCAGATCACCGCCGAGCGCGAAAAGCGCGCCGTGATCGCGACATCGGAGGGCAAGCGCCAGGAGCAGATCAACCTGGCCGAGGGCGAGCGCCAGGCCTTCATCGCCAAGTCGGAGGGCGAGAAGCAGGCAGCCATCAACAACGCCGAGGGCGAGGCCGCCGCCATCACCGCCGTGGCCGATGCCACCGCCGGCGCCATCGAGCGCATCGCCGCCGCCATCCGCCAGCCCAGCGGCGACCAGGCGGTGCAGCTCAAGGTAGCCGAGAAGGCCGTCGATGCCTACAGCAAGGTCGCCGCCGACGCCACCACTACCCTCATCGTGCCCAGCAACATGACCGAGGTCTCGGCCCTGGTGGCGTCAGCCATGAAGATGATCCAGACCAGCCAACGTTGATGCCTACTCCTGACTACCCGCGCACTGCACCAGCAGCCAGTCTCTGAAGGCCATGACCAGCGGCGTCTGCGCACGCGCTTCGGGGTAGACAAGGTAGTAGGCGTCGGCGCTCACAACCGCATCGTCAAACAATTGCACCAGGCCGGCGCTGGCCAGCTCCTGCGCGATCAAGAAGCGCGGCAACAGGGCCACGCCCTGGCCACACACCGCGGCCTGGGCAATCATGGCGAAATGCTCCAGGCGCGGGCCGCGCAGCGCCACGGTGGTGGGTGCGCCCACCTGTTCAAACCACTCGGCCCATTGCGTGGGGCGCGTGCTTTGCTGCAGCAGCACCACGCGCGTCAGATCCTGCGGGCTGCGTATGCCATGCCCCTGGCGAAAGGCTGGGCTGGCCACGGGCACCACCTCTTCGCGCATCAGGAACTCGCACACGGCGCCAGGCCAGGTGGGGGCGCCAAAATGGATGGCGGCATCAAAAGGCGTGCCGGCAAAGTCAAACGGCTCGGTGCGCGCTGCACAGTTCACAGTTACATCAGGGTGCTGNGCNGTGAACGATCCCAGGCGCGGTATCAGCCAGCGCGTGCCCAGCGTGGGCAGCACGGCCAGGTTCAGCAGGCCGCCNGCNTGCGAGAGCGCCATGGCCTTCTGCGTGCTGGCCGACAGCTGCTGCAGCGCTGCGCGTACATCGGCGGCGTAGACACGGCCGGCGTCGGTGAGCACGATGCGCTGGCGCACGCGGTGAAACAGCGCCATGCCCAGCTGCTGCTCCAGCTGCCGTATCTGGCGCGACACGGCGCTTTGCGTCAGGTGCAGCTCCTGCGCCGCACGCGAGATGCTGGCGTGCCGCGCCGCGGCCTCGAAGGCCAGCAGATCCACAATCGGCGGCAGAAATGTCTTGCGCAAGATGGTCATGCAGTTAAGGAATGATTGAAACACAAGGATGACACGGCCACTACGGTGCCAGCGCACTGTTTACGCCGCCAACACACACCGATACCCGAGATAACCCCAGGTAGTTCATACCAAATTTTCATGAAATAGTTCCAATTTATCGCTATGCACAGGCCCGTCAAGCATGGATAGTTGCGGCGTCGCAAAGCCAATACGATTCTTCAAGGAGACACAACATGGCAAGCTCGTACACCAAGATGGCTGCAACCGCCGCCGGCCTGGCGCTGTGGTGCGCCGCCCTGCCCGCGGCGCTGGCCCAGGCACCGTCGGCCACGCTGGACAAGATCAAGGCCTCGGGCAAGGCAGTGCTGGGGGTGCGCGAATCGTCGCCACCTATGGCCTACGCACTGGGCGCCAACGAAAAATACGTGGGCTACCACGTCGAGCTGTGCGAACGCGTGCTCAAGGAGATCGCGCCCACGGCCAAGCTTGAATACATGGCCATCACCGCACAAAGCACAATGCCCCTGGTGAGCAACGGCACGGTAGACATTGGCTGCGGCCCCACCACCAACAACCTGGCGCGCCAGCAGCAGGTGGCCTTCGCCGTCACCAGCTACGTGAGCGAGGTGCGCATGGCAGTGCGCAAGGACTCTGACCTCACTTCCATTGCCCAGCTGGGCGGGCGCACCGTGGCGGCCTCCACCGGTACCACGGCCGTGCAGCTGCTGCGCAAGCAGGAGCGCGTGGTGGGCTCGCCCATCAAGACCGTGCTCGGCAAGGATCACCACGAGAGCTTCATGCTGCTTGAATCCGGCCGGGCCGATGCCTTCGTGCTGGATGACAACATCCTGGCCGGCGTCATCGCCAACTCCAAGGATCCAAGCGCCTACCGCATCGTGGGCGAGCCCCTGGGTGCCGAGCCCATTGCCCTGCTGTTTCGCAAGGACGACCCGGGCTTCAAGGCCGCCGTGGATGGTGTGCTCACGCGCCTGATGCAATCCGGCGAGATGGAAAAAATCTATACCAAGTGGTTTGTGAACCCCATCCCGCCCAAGAACGCCAGCCTGAACCTGCCCCTGGGCAACGCCCTGCGCCAGCTGTTTGCCACCCCGAACGACAAGCCGCTGGAAACCTACCAACAGTAAAGCCCACAATGTCTCCTGCCCTCACCCCTCGCACCGGCGGCCAGATCCTGGTGCGCCAGCTCATCACCCATGGTGTCCAGCAGCTGTTCTGCGTACCCGGTGAGAGCTACCTGGCCGTTCTCGACGCTCTGCATGACGCCGACATCGCCGTCACCGTCTGCCGCCAGGAGGGCGGCGCCGCGATGATGGCTGAGGCCCAGGGCAAGCTCACGGGCCGGCCCGGCATCTGCTTCGTGACACGCGGGCCGGGAGCGACCAATGCCTCGGCCGGCGTGCACATCGCCCACCAGGACTCCACGCCCATGATCCTGTTCGTGGGCCAGGTGGCGCGCGGCGCCAAGGGGCGCGAGGCCTTCCAGGAGCTCGATTACCGCGCCGTCTTTGGCACCATGGCCAAGTGGGTGGTGGACATCGACGACCCGGCGCGCCTGCCCGAGCTGATCTCACGCGCCTTCCACGTCGCCACCTCGGGCCGCCCCGGCCCGGTGGTCGTGGCCCTTCCCGAGGACATGCTGACCGAGGCCGCCAGCGTGGCCGACGCCCTGCCCTACCAAGTCACGGAAACCTGCCCCGGCACCGCCGCGCTGCAAGAGCTGCATGCACGCCTGCAGGGGGCGGAACAACCCGTCGTCATCCTCGGCGGCAGCCGTTGGTCCGACCAAGCCGTACGCGACATCGCCACATTTGCCGAGCACTGGCAACTGCCGGTGTACTGCTCGTTCCGCCGGCAGATGCTCTTCCCCGCCAACCACGCCAGCTACGCCGGCGACCTGGGTCTGGGCGTCAACCCCAAGCTGCTGGCACGCATGCGCGCGAGCGATCTCGTGCTGGTGCTCGGTGCCCGGCTGTCGGAAATCCCTTCGCAGGGCTACGAACTGTTCGATATACCCAATCCTGCACAGCCACTGGTGCATGTACATGCCGATGCCGACGAACTTGGCCGCCTGTACCGCCCGGCGCAGACCATACATGCCACGCCCCAGGCGATGGCCGCGGCGCTGGTCAGCCTGCTTCCAGCCACCGCACCGGGTTGGGCCGGACACACACAGGCGGCGCGCGCCGAATATCTGGCCTGGAGCGACCCCGCGCCCATCCGCATCCCCGGCCAGCTGCAAATGGGCGCCGTGATGCAGCACCTGAAGGGCGTACTGCCCGCCGACACGATCTTCTGCAATGGCGCGGGAAATTTCGCCACCTGGGTGCACCGTTTCTGGCCCTTCACCAGTTATGGCAGCCAGCTCGCGCCCACCAGCGGCTCCATGGGCTACGGCCTGCCGGCAGGTGTGGGCGCCAAGCGCCTATGGCCTGCACGCGAGGTAGTGGTGTTCGCCGGCGACGGCGACTTTCTGATGCATGGCCAGGAATTCGCCACCGCCGTGCAATACGGTCTGCCCCTGGTCGTGGTGCTGCTGGACAACGCCATGTACGGCACCATCCGCATGCACCAGGAGCGCGAATACCCCGGGCGCGTCAGCGCCACCGCGCTCAAAAACCCCGACTTCAAGGCCTACGCCCAGGCCTTCGGCGGCCATGGTGAGCGCGTCGAACGCACCGAGGACTTCGCCCCTGCCCTGGAGCGCGCCCGCGCCAGTGGCCTGCCGGCAATCCTGCACTGCTTCATCGACCCCGAGGCCATCACTCCGACCGGCACGTTGCAAGGCATACGCAACGCGGCGCTGACCAATGGCTGACAGCAAGGCGGCCCCAAGAAAACGAGGGTTTTTCTGCTGATCCGGCAAATCTGCAAGATTCCGCCACAAGCATGGCTATAATCGCGGGCTTCGGAGAGGTGGATGAGCGGTTTAAGTCGCACGCCTGGAAAGCGTGTGTGGGTTAATAGCCCACCGCGGGTTCGAATCCCGCCCTCTCCGCCACAAAAATTTTCTAAGTTGTTGATTTAGAAAGCAAAAAGCCACCGAAAGGTGGCTTTTTTGTTTTTAGGCCATTTTTCTAACCATACTTTGAAACTGGCTGTGGCTGGATGAAGCCGGGCAGCAACTGCTCGACGATGGGGTGGTGGGCAGCGGCAGCGAAATCGCCAAGCGCGAGGGGCTGCACCATTCCACGGTGAACGAGTTGCTGCGCCTCACGCTGCTGGAGCCCGCCATCGTGCAGGCGATTTACGCCGGTCAGCAGCCCCGGTGCATGAGCCTGCTGTGGTTCCAGCGCAACCCGCTGCCGACCGACTGGGTGGCGCAGCGGGAGGTCGTGGCGCGGTTCGATGCTTGACCGGCGGGCGCAGTTGACAGCGAACCGTGGCACGTAAGTGCTTGATTTTGGCTGTGCAAGGCTGCGCCTACCCGCAAGCCAAACAGAGACAAGAGACGGCTCTGGCGCGGAAATCGCCGGAAATATGCCGATTTGGAGGCCGAGCGGCGCGACGGCACCCGCAAGCCTATCGGCCGAAACCCCGCGTGGCGCGGGGATTTCAGGCAAGAAAAAGGGCCCGGAGATTGTCCGAGCCCTTGTGGATGGTGGAGCTGGCGGGAATTGAACCCGCGTCCGCAAGCCTTCCTTGAGCAGATCTACATGTTTAGCGTTCTGATTTGAATCTCGTCTCCCGTATCGCGCAGACGCACGCTCTACGGAAAACCAGTACCCTTGGATCTCGCCCCAGGCCAAGGTACCCGGCTTGAGGCCAGCTGATGTAAATTCCCTTGCAGCCGGGAGGTATTGCTACCCCCTTGCCCAGCCCATCAGCGTGCTGTTGCAAGGCTCACCGGGTTTAGGCGGCGAGTGCGAAACGTTCGTCGTTTGCAGTTACTTTAGTGAATGGAGATTTACGAGCATCACTCAAGCTCGACATGCACCACACCAATTCCGAACCCACGTCGAAACCGGGACAGCCCCATGCGACCTATTTTAGTGCGACTTGAGCAATTTCAAGAGGTCAAGCGGGGAATAAATCATGGCATCAGCTCCCCAGTCGGCCGGCATCGCTCCAGTGCCCAGGTAGCCATACATGGCGGCAACCGTGCCCATTCCGGCAGCTCGACCAGCCTGTATGTCACGCTCGTCATCACCTACGTAGATACATTCATGGGGCTCCAACCCCAGCTGCTCCGCTGCCGCAAACAGCGGTGCAGGATGTGGTTTGGAGTAAGGTGTGCTGTCCCCACTGACAATGGCGCCCGCATCCCCAAAAAGGGCTACCCGCTGCGCAATCAGCGACGTGAAGCGGGTCATCTTGTTCGTGACCACGCCCCATTTCATGGACTGTTGTGTCAGCGTGGCAACGAGTTCAGGAACGCCTGCAAACACTTCAGTACGCTCGTGAATGCAACGCTCGTAGTTGGAAAAGAACTCCTCTCGCAAACCGGGAAAGTCTGGATGTTCCGGGGTTATGCCAAAGGCTACCGAAAGCATACCTCGCGCACCGGTGCCGGCCAGCGGGCGATAGGCATGCAGCGGCAAAGATTCAAGACCGCGATCCGTGCGCAGCCGGTCGGCCGCAGCGCCAAGATCTGGAGCACTGTCAATCAATGTCCCGTCCAGGTCGAACAGAACAGCGCGCACGAGGGGAAACTGCTTGGTGGTCATGCAACAGGGCGCCGAGTGGCAAACAGGTAGTTGACGCTGGTGTCACCGCTGAGCCAATAGCGTCCAGTGACCGGGTTGTATTGCATGCCACGCGTATGCAGCACGTCAAGTCCCGCATGGCGACAAGCCGCTGCCAGTTCACTCGGCTGAATGAACTTTGCATATTCATGCGTGCCCCGTGGCAACATCTTCAGCAGGTACTCTGCACCAACGATAGCCAGCGCAAACGCCTTGGGATTGCGATTGATGGTGGAGAAAAACACCCATCCACCGGGCTTGACGAGACGAGCACAAGCGCTCACCACAGACTGTGGGTCGGGGACATGCTCGAGCATCTCCATGCAGGTTACGGTATCGAACGAGGCGGGTACCTCATCGGCCAATGCTTCTGCACTGATCTCACGATACTGGATGCGCGTCGTCTGCGCCTCCAGTGCATGCAAGCGCGCTACACGCAATGCTTTGGTCGCCAGGTCGATTCCCAATACATCAGCGCCTTTGCGGGCCATGGAATCGGAAAGAATGCCGCCGCCGCAGCCAACATCAAGAACCCGCTGCCCCTCAAGTGGCGACAGTTGGTTGATCCAGTCCAGGCGCAGTGGGTTGATCTGGTGCAGGGGGCGAAACTCACTATCGGGATCCCACCAGCGATGCGCCAACTCTGAGAATTTTGCCAGTTCGGCCGGATCGGCATTTACGGATTCGCTCATGCGCTCATTGTCCCATTGGTACTGCTTGGGCCATAAAAAAAGCCCCGTCGCCGGGGCTTTTTCTGACCGTCAGAGAGATCAGTTGGCACGGGTGCCAACGACTTCGATTTCCACGCGGCGGTTCTTGGCGCGGCCTTCCTTGGTCTTGTTGTCGGCAACGGGCTGCTTCTCGCCCTTGCCTTCGGTGTACACGCGGTTCTTCTCGATGCCCTTGGACACCAGGTAAGCCTTGACGGCTTCAGCGCGACGCACCGACAGCTTCTGGTTGTAGGCATCGGTACCGACGGAGTCGGTGTGGCCCACGGCGATGATCACTTCCAGGTTGATGCCCTTGACCTTGGAGGCCAGGTCGTCCAGCTTGGCCTTGCCTTCGGGCTTCAGGACGGACTTGTCGAAGTCGAAGAAAGCATCGGCGGCGTAAGTCACCTTGCTGGCAGCTGCCGGAGCGGGCTTGGGAGCAGCGGGAGCGGCAGCGGCCGGAGCGGGCGCAGGTGCCGGAGCCGGTGCAGCGGCTGGAGCGGCCTTCACCAGGGCACCGTCGCAACCTTCAGCGGCAGTGGCAGGCGTCCAGTTGGCATCGCGCCAGCACAGTTCGTTGGTGCCGTTCTTCCAGACCAGCTCGCCAGAGCCGTTCTGCCAGTTGTCGACGACCTTGCCGCCGTCGGCGGCCTTGACTTGTGCGACTGCCGAGGTTGCGAGCACGGCGGAGGCCAACAACATAGCCACTTTGTTCAGTTTCTTCATGGTTCTCCTCTTGGGGATTAAGGCGCAGCCGCGCTGCGAATCAGGGACGTGATCAGTGACCATCACCAAAAACGTTGAATTGATTGTGCCATACGTCATTGGCGAAAACGCCCTGGCAATGTCCGCGAAACGTAAGACGAACGCGCATTTGGCGCTATATGTTGCGAAGTTGCGACAGGCGCTTGCGCCTAAAATGACCCTTTCGCCCTGTCGTACGCGCCTTCTTCTATGACCCAGTTTGCCAAAGAAACCCTGCCCATCAGCCTGGAAGAGGAGATGCGCCGCAGTTACCTCGATTACGCCATGAGCGTGATCGTCGGGCGGGCATTGCCCGACGCGCGCGATGGCCTGAAGCCCGTGCACCGGCGCGTGCTGTTCGCGATGCACGAGCTGAACAACGACTGGAACCGGCCGTACAAGAAGTCGGCGCGTATCGTCGGTGACGTCATCGGTAAGTACCACCCGCACGGCGACAGCGCGGTGTACGACACCATCGTGCGCATGGCGCAGGATTTTTCTCTGCGCCACATGCTGGTCGACGGCCAGGGCAACTTCGGCTCGGTCGATGGCGACAACGCCGCCGCGATGCGCTACACGGAAATCCGCCTGTCGAAGATCGCCCACGAGATGCTGGCCGACATCGACAAGGAGACGGTGGACTTCGGGCCCAACTACGATGGCAGCGAGAAAGAACCGCTGGTGCTGCCCAGCCGCCTGCCGAACCTGCTGGTCAACGGCAGCGCCGGCATTGCCGTGGGCATGGCGACGAACATTCCGCCGCACAACCTTAACGAAGTCGTCGATGCCTGCCTGCACTTGCTGCGCCACCCCGAGGCAACGATTGATGAGCTGATGGAGATCATCCCCGCGCCCGACTTCCCCACGGCCGGCATCATCTACGGCATCCAGGGCGTCAAGGACGGCTACCGCACCGGGCGCGGGCGCGTGGTGATGCGCGCCAAGGTGCACTTCGAGGACATAGACCGCGGCCAGCGCCAGGCCATCATCGTCGATGAGCTGCCCTACCAGGTGAACAAAAAGACGCTGCAGGAGCGCATGGCCGAGCTGGTCAACGACAAGAAGATCGAGGGCATCAGCCATATCCAGGATGAGTCGGACAAGTCCGGCATGCGCCTGGTGATTGAATTGAAGCGCGGCGAAGTGCCCGAGGTGGTGCTCAACAACCTGTACAAGCAAACGCAGTTGCAGGACACCTTCGGCATGAACATGGTGGCGCTGGTCGACGGCCAGCCCAGGCTGTGCAATCTGAAGGACTTGATCGAGGTCTTCATCGGCCACCGCCGCGAGGTCGTGACGCGCCGCACCGTGTTCGAGCTGCGCAAGGCACGCGAACGCGGCCATGTGCTCGAGGGCCTGGCCGTGGCGCTAGCCAATATCGACGAGTTCATCCGCATCATCCGCAATGCCCCGACGCCACCGGTGGCCAAGGCCGAGCTGATGGCCCGCAGCTGGGACAGCCAGCTGGTGCGCGAGATGCTGACGCGCACGCGCGAGGACGGCGGCGTGGTGAGCGCCGACGACTACCGCCCCGAGGGCCTGGAGCGCGAATGCGGCATGCAGGACGGCGGCCTGTACCGCCTGTCGGACACCCAGGCACAAGAGATTTTGCAGATGCGCCTGCAGCGCCTGACCGGCCTGGAGCAGGACAAGATCGTCGCCGAGTACAAGGACATCATGGCGGTCATCGAGGACTTGCTGGACATTCTGGCCAAGCCCGCACGCGTGTCCACCATCATCGGTGAAGAGCTGTCCGCCGTGCGCCAGGAGTTCGGTCAAACCAAGCTGGGCGCGCGCCGTAGCGAGATCGAGCACAGCGCGCAAGACCTGTCCACCGAAGACCTGATCACGCCCACCGACATGGTGGTGACGCTGTCGCATACCGGCTATATCAAGAGCCAGCCCCTATCGGAGTACCGCGCGCAAAAGCGCGGCGGACGCGGCAAGCAGGCTGCGGCCACCAAAGAGGACGACTGGATCGACCAGCTCTTCATCGCCAACACGCATGACTACATCCTGTGTTTCTCCAACCGAGGCCGGCTGTACTGGCTCAAGGTGTGGGAGGTGCCTGCCGGCTCGCGCGGCTCGCGCGGGCGGCCCATCGTCAACATGTTCCCGCTGCAGGAGGGCGAAAAAATCAACGTCGTGCTGCCGCTCACCGGCGAAATGCGCAGCTTCCCCGAAGACCGCTATATCTTCATGGCCACCAGCATGGGCACGGTGAAGAAGACGGCGCTCGACGAATTTTCCAACCCGCGCAAGGCCGGCATCATTGCCGTGAACCTGGACGATGGCGACTATCTTGTAGGCGCGGCGCTGACCGACGGCCAGCACGACGTGATGCTGTTCAGTGACGGCGGCAAGGCCGTGCGCTTTGACGAAAACGACGTGCGCCCGCTGGGCCGCCAGGCGCGCGGCGTGCGCGGCATGATGCTGGAGGACGGCCAGAGCGTGATCGCCATGCTGGTGGCCGAGGACGAAGAGCAAAGCGTGCTCACCGCCACCGAAAACGGCTACGGCAAGCGCACCAGCATCGTCGAGTACACGCGCCACGGCCGCGGCACCAAGGGCATGATCGCCATCCAGCAAAGCGAGCGCAACGGCAAGGTCGTGGCCGCCACCCTGGTGCATGCCGACGACGAGATCATGCTGATCACCGACACCGGTGTGCTGGTGCGCACGCGTGTGTCCGAGATCCGCGAGCTCGGCCGCGCGACGCAGGGCGTGACACTGATCTCGCTGGACGAAGGTGCCAAGCTCAGCGGCCTGCAGCGCATCGTGGAGAACGACGCCAATGCCGCAGCCGAGGCGCACGACACGGACGCACCACCTCCAGTGGACGCGTAGTATTATAAAAATAATAGCTGCTTGCGCTTGTCACATAAGCGCTAGATGCATATTTGATTGATAGCCATGAATCGCCCCTACAACTTCTCGGCCGGCCCGGCCGCCATTCCCGAAGAGGTGCTGCAACGCGCCGCCAGCGAGATGCTGGACTGGCATGGCAGCGGCATGGGCGTGATGGAGATGAGCCACCGCGGCAAGGAGTTCATCAGCATCTACGAACAGGCCGAAGCCGACCTGCGCGAGCTGCTGGCCGTGCCGCCGGAGTTCAAGATTCTGTTCATGCAGGGCGGCGGCCTGGCCGAAAACGCCATCGTGCCACTGAACCTCTCGCGCGCGGCCACCGTGGACTTCGTGGTCACCGGCAGCTGGAGCCAGAAGTCGCGCAAGGAAGCCGCCAAGTACGCGGCCGAGGTACACACCGCTGCCTCGGGCGAGGCCAGCGGCTTCACCACCCTGCCCGACCCGGCGGGCTGGCAGCTCAGCCGTGGCGCCAGCTACGTGCATATCTGCAGCAACGAGACCATCCACGGCGTCGAATTCCACGAGCTGCCCGACCTGAAAAGCCTGGGCAGCGAAGCGCCGCTGGTGATCGACTTTTCCTCCCATGTCGCCTCGCGCCCCGTCGATTGGAGCCGCGTCGGCCTGGCCTTTGGCGGCGCGCAAAAGAACATCGGCCCGGCCGGGCTGACCATGGTCATAGTGCGTGACGACCTGCTGGGCCATGCATTGAGCGCCTGTCCCAGCGCCTTTGACTATCGTGTCGTGGCCGACAACCACTCCATGTACAACACGCCGCCGACCTGGGGCATCTACATGGCGGGCCTGACCTTCCAATGGCTCAAGAAGCAGCGAGAAGGGGCCTTGAGCGGCGTAGCGGCCATGGAGGCGCGCAACATTGCCAAGGCGCGGCTGCTGTACGACTTCATCGACGCCTCGCCCTTCTATGTGAACAAGGTGGCCGCCAACTGCCGCTCGCGCATGAACATCCCGTTCTTCCTACAGGACGAAAGCCGCAACGACGCCTTCCTGGCCGGCGCCAAGGCGCGCGGCCTGCTGCAGCTCAAGGGCCACAAGTCCGTGGGCGGCATGCGCGCCAGCATCTACAACGCCATTCCGCTGGCGGGCGTGCAGGCGCTGGTGGACTACATGCAGGAATTCGAACGCCAGCAAGCCTGATGCCAGGTCTTGCATTCAGCGCCCAGCGTTGAGCACCACCGCACAACGCCCCACGCATATCGCTCCACGCATATCGCTCCACGCACAACGCACAACGCACCACGCCCCATGACCGAACCCCAAGCCTCCCCCGACCTGGCCGGCCTGCGCGTGCAGATCGACAGCATCGACCAGCAGCTGCTCACCCTGCTCAACCAGCGCGCCCAGGTGGCCGAGCAGGTGGGCGAGGTCAAGAAGCGCGAGGGCACGCCCTTCTTTCGGCCCGACCGCGTCGCCCAGGTGATCGAGAAAATCACCCGCGCCAACCCCGGCCCGCTGAAGGGCGCGCATGTGGCCGCCATCTGGCGCGAGATCATGTCGGCCTGCCTGGCACTTGAGTCGCCCCAGCGCGTTGCCGTGCTCGGCCCCGAAGGCACGTTTTGCGAGCAGGCGGCCATCGAATACTTTGGCGGCGCGGCCGACCTGATGTACTGCGCCAACTTCGACGAAGTCTTCCACGCCACGGCCGCGGGCAGTGCCCAGTACGGCGTGGTGGGGGTCGAGAACTCCAACGAGGGCGTGGTCACACGCTCGCTGGACATGTTTTTGCACACCCCCTGCCATGTGGTGGGCGAGGTGAGCCTCTTGGTGCGCCACAACCTGCTGCGCCAGGTCAACAACGCCGAACACATCGAGGCCGTGCTGGCCCACCCCCAGGCGCTGGCGCAATGCCAGGCCTGGCTGTCCAAGCATCTGCCGCACGCCGAGCGCCGCCCGGTGTCGAGCAACGCCGAGGGCGCGCGCCTGGCCGCCACGAATCCGGCCTGGGCGGCGCTGGCCAGCGAGCGCGCGGCGCAGCAATATGGCCTGCATGTGGTGGCCCATGCCATCCAGGACGAGGCCTACAACCGCACGCGCTTTGCCGTCATCTGCCTGCCGCACACGCTGGCCACCGCTGCGCCCTCGGGCCACGATTGCACCAGCCTCATCATCTCGGTGCCGAACCGCCCTGGCGCCGTGCACGACCTGCTGGTGCCGCTGAAGAAGTACGGCGTGTCGATGACGCGCTTCGAGTCGCGCCCGGCGCGCACCGGTCAGTGGGAGTACTACTTCTACATCGACATCGAGGGCCACCCCGCCGAGCCCAACGTGGCCCAGGCCCTGGGCGAGCTGCAACAGCTTTGCGCCTTCTACAAGCTGCTGGGCACCTACCCCATCGCTGCATGAGGAGCGGCCATGTTTGAACAACTCGGCCTGATCGGTTGCGGCCTGATGGGCGGCTCCTTCGCCCTGGCCATGAAGAAGGCCGGCCTGGTGCAGCGCGTGGTGGGCTACAGCAAGTCACCCTCGACGACGGAGCGCGCGCGCCAGCTCGGCGTGATCGACGTCGAGGCGCCCTCTGCCCTGCTGGCCGCGGCCGGCGCCGACATCGTGCTGCTGGCCGTGCCCGTAGCCGCCACCGAGGCCACGCTCAAGGCCATCAAACACCTGGTCACGCCGCAGATGCTGATCATGGACGTGGGCTCGACCAAGGCCGACGTGGTGCAGGCCGCGCAGCGCGCCCTGCGTGACCAGTTCGGCTCCTTCGTGCCGGCACACCCGATCACCGGGCGCGAGGTCTCGGGCGTGGAACATGCCGAGGCCGACCTGTACCGCGGCCGCCAGGTCATCCTCACGCCCACCGAGCGCACGCTCACGGCCCAGCTGCGCCGCGCCGAAGGGCTGTGGACACAGCTGGGCAGCCGCGTCAGCAGCATGTCCCCCGAGTCACACGACGCCAGCTTTGCCGCCGTGAGCCACCTGCCGCATATGCTGGCCTTCGCCATGCTGTCCAGCATCATCGGCCAGCCCCAGGCGGACGACCTGCTGGCCCTGGCCGGCCCGGGCTTTCGCGACTTCACGCGCATTGCCGCCAGCGACCCGAAGATGTGGCGCGACATCCTGCGCGCCAACCGCGACGAGGTGTTGGCGCAGTCGCAGCTGTTCAAGCAGGCGCTGCAAGGGCTGGAGGACGCCATGCGCGCCAGCAGCGACCAACCCCTGGAAGACCTGATCACCCTGGCCAGCCACACCCGCGCCCACTGGCGCATGGGCGCGCAGCGCGGCCACAAGGACGCCTGATGTTTGCCATCCCATTTCTCGACCTGCCGCCCCTGGTGGGCGCGGCGGGCAGCGTGCAGCTGCCCGGCTCCAAAAGCATCTCCAACCGGGTGCTGCTGCTGGCCGCCCTGAGCCAGGGGACGACCGAAGTGCATGACCTGCTGGCCAGCGACGACACGCGCGTGATGCTGGACGCGCTGCGTGAGCTCGGCTGCACGGTGGACGAGGCCGGCAACGGCCTGGTGCGCATCACCGGCCTGGGTGGCGCCGCGCCACGCTCGCCGGCACGGCTGTTCATGGGCAACGCCGGCACGGCCATGCGCCCTTTGAGCGCGGCGCTGGCGCTGCTGGGCGGCGAATACGAGCTGTCTGGCGTGCCGCGCATGCACGAGCGCCCGATTGGCGATCTGGTCGATGCGCTGCGCCAGCTCGGCTGCCACATCGACTATCTGGGCAACGACGGCTATCCGCCGCTACGCATAGCGCATGGCGCCGGTCTGCCGCCGCTGCAGCTGCAGGCGCCGATACGCGTGCGCGGCGATGTCTCCAGCCAGTTCCTCACCGCCCTGCTGATGGCACTGCCGCTGGTGGCCATAAAGCAGGACGTGGTGATCGAGGTGGTGGGCGAGCTGATCTCCAGGCCCTACATCCACATCACGCTAGAGTTGCTGGCGCGCTTTGGCATTGCCGTGCGGCACGACAACTGGCAGCGCTTTGTCATCCCGGCCGGCAGCCGCTACCAGTCGCCGGGCAGCATCCATGTCGAGGCAGATGCCTCATCTGCTAGTTATTTCATAGCTTTAGGCGCAATTGCAGCGGGCGCAAATGGCCAAAATGGCATAAAAATTGAAGGCGTGGGCCTGGATTCCATCCAGGGCGACATCCGCTTCGTCGAGGCCGCGCGCGCCATGGGTGCGCAGATCACCGGCGGGCCGAACTGGCTGCACATCACGCGCGGCAGCTGGCCGCTCAAGGCCATCAGCCTGGACTGCAACCATATCCCCGACGCGGCGATGACGCTGGCCGCGATGGCGCTGTACGCCGAGGGCACGACCGAGCTGACCAACATCGCCAGCTGGCGCGTCAAGGAAACCGACCGCCTGGCGGCCATGGCCATCGAGCTGACCAAGCTCGGCGCCAGCGTCGAGGAAGGCGCGGACTACCTGCGCGTCACGCCTCCGGCCACGGCGCGCGACTGGCGCGCCGCCAGCATCCACACCTACGACGACCACCGCGTGGCCATGTGCTTCTCGCTCGCGGCCTTCAACCCGGCGCGCCTGCCGGTGCGCATCGAAGACCCGAAATGCGTGGCCAAGACCTTCCCTGATTACTTCGAGGCACTGTTTTCGCTCGCCCAGGCCGACGCGGCGCAGCTCCCGGTAATCTGCATCGACGGGCCCACGGCCTCGGGCAAGGGCACGGTGGCGGCCGCCGTGGCCGAGCGGCTGGGCTATCACTTTCTCGACTCGGGCGCGCTCTACCGCGTCACGGCCTTGGCGGCGGTGCGGGCCGGCATCCCTATCAGCGCCGAAAACGAAGCCGCCATCGCGCAGCTGGCGCGGCAGCTGCCGGTGCGCTTCGCAGGCAGCCGTATCTGGCTGGGCGACGAGGACGTGAGCGAAGCCATTCGTACCGAAGAGGCCGGCATGAACGCCTCGCGCGTCTCCGCCCTGCCCCTGGTGCGCAAGGCGCTCATCGCGCTGCAACACAGCTTTGCCCGCCTGCCGGGCCTGGTGGCCGACGGGCGCGACATGGGCACCGTGATCTTCCCCACGGCGCCGCTGAAGGTCTTCATGACCGCCAGCGCCGCCTGCCGCGCCGACCGGCGCTACAAACAGTTGATTTCCAAGGGGATTTCGGCTAATATCTTCGACCTTCGCGCAGACCTTGAGGCGCGCGACGCTCGCGATCAAAACCGCAGCGCCGCACCGCTCAAGCCTGCGCAAGACGCTTTGCCTCTGGACAACTCCGCGCTCACGATCGACGAGACCGTGAACCAGGTTTTGCACTGGTGGCAGGAGCGCCAGCCTTTCGCCTCTCGGGCGGCAGGCTGAACAACCGGCCCACACCGCCCCTTTCGCGCCGTCAGACGCATTGGTGGTGTGGTTTTTTGACCTTTTACCCCGTGGCGACCCTAGCCACCACCCTCCGCCCATAGTCTTAGAAACGGCCGCAATGGTGCAGCCGTAAACCCTGTGGTGCGGACAAGGAAACACATGTCCGAATCTTTTGCCGCCCTGTTTGAAGAATCGCTGCAACGCACCGAAATGCGTCCTGGCGAGGTCATCACCGCCGAAGTCGTGCGCGTTGAGCACAACTTCGTCGTCGTGAACGCTGGCCTGAAGTCCGAAGCCTACGTGCCAATCGACGAATTCAAGAACGACCAGGGCGAAATCGAAGTCCAGGTGGGCGACTTCGTGTCCGTGGCCATCGGCTCCATCGAAAACGGCTACGGCGACACCATCCTCTCGCGCGACACCGCCAAGCGCCTGGCCTCCTGGCTGAGCCTGGAAAAGGCCCTGGAATCCGGCGAATTCGTCACCGGCACCACCAGCGGCAAGGTCAAGGGCGGCCTGACCGTTCTGGTCAACGGCATCCGCGCCTTCCTGCCCGGCTCGCTGATCGACACGCGCCCGGTCAAGGACCTGACCCCCTACGAGAACAAGACCCTGGAATTCAAGGTCATCAAGCTCGACCGCAAGCGCAACAACGTGGTGCTGAGCCGCCGCGCCGTGGTGGAAGCCTCCATGGGCGAAGAGCGCGCCAAGCTGATGGAGACGCTGCGCGAAGGCGCCATCGTCAATGGCGTGGTCAAGAACATCACCGAATACGGTGCTTTCGTGGATCTGGGCGGCATCGACGGCCTGCTGCACATCACCGACATGGCATGGCGCCGCGTGCGCCACCCCTCCGAGGTGGTCACCGCCGGCCAGGAAATCATGGCCAAGATCCTCAAGTTCGACACCGAGAAGAACCGTGTCAGCCTGGGCCTGAAGCAAATGGGCGACGACCCCTGGATGGGCGTCTCGCGCCGCTATCCGTCGGCCACGCGCCTGTTCGGCAAGGTCACCAACATCGCCGACTACGGCGCCTTCGTCGAGCTCGAGCCCGGCATCGAAGGCCTGGTGCACGTCTCCGAGATGGACTGGACCAACAAGAACGTGGCCCCCAACAAGCTGGTCAGCCTGGGCGACGAGGTCGAGGTGATGGTGCTGGAGATCGACGAAGACAAGCGCCGCATCTCCCTGGGCATGAAGCAGTGCCGCGCCAACCCCTGGCAGGAATTTGCCCAGAACACCAAGCGCGGCGACCGCGTCAAGGGTCCGATCAAGTCGATCACCGACTTTGGTGTGTTCGTGGGTCTGGCCGCCGGCATCGACGGCCTGGTGCACCTGTCCGACCTGTCCTGGAATGAAACCGGCGAAGCCGCCGTGCGCAGCTACAAGAAGGGCCAGGAAGTCGAAGCCATCGTGCTGGCCGTGGACGTGGACCGCGAGCGCATCTCCCTGGGCATCAAGCAGCTCGACAGCGACCCGTTCACGACCTTCGTGACGGTGAACGACAAGGGCCAGACGGTGACCGGCAAGGTCAAGACCGTGGACGCCCGCGGCGCCGAGATCGATCTGGGTGAAGACATCGTCGGCTACCTGCGCGCATCGGAAATCTCCCGCGACCGCGTGGAAGACGCCCGCAACGTGCTCAAGGAAGGCGACGAAGTGACGGCCGTGGTGGTGAATGTGGATCGCAAGACCCGCAACATCCAGCTGTCCATCAAGGCCAAGGACCAGGCCGACCAGCAGGAAGCCATGGCTCACCTGTCGGCCCAGTCCGCCAAGGAAAATGCCGGCACGACCAGCCTGGGCGCCCTGCTGCGCGCCAAGCTGGACAACTCCGACAAGTAATCCCTGGAGCGAGCCGCTGGCCTGCACGCCAGCGGCTAACATGACGGGCGCCGATGAGCGCCCGTTGTTTTTTAAACCTGCCTAGACACCATGACCCGATCCGATCTTGTCGAAGAACTGGCCGCACGCTTTAAGCAGCTGACCCAGCGCGACGCCGAAACCGCCGTCAAGACCATTCTGGACGCCGTGGGCGACGCCCTGGTGCGCGGACATCGCATCGAGATCCGCGGCTTTGGCAGCTTCTCGGTGAGTCACCGACCGCCACGGCTGGGCCGCAACCCGCGCAGCGGCGAGGCGGTGCAGATCCCAGAAAAGCGCGTACCGCATTTCAAGCCCGGCAAGGCCCTGCGCGAGTCCGTCGACCAGCCGCCCCAGGCCTCCTGAACCACAAACATCAAAAAATGTAGCTGCCTGCGCTTATCCAGCAAGCGCTAGAGCCATATTTTTATCTTGCATTGCACAAGCCGTGCCGATGCCGTGACGCTACCCGTAGAATCTCGCCCACCACTGGGGAGATGCATGAAATACCTCCTGTGGCTGCTCAAGGCAGCCATTTTTTTTACCCTCTTTGCCTTCGCACTGAACAATCAGCAAGACGCCACGGTGCATTTTTTCTTTGGCACCCAGTGGACGGCGCCGGCCGTGCTGATCGTGCTGTCGGCATTTGCGCTCGGGGTGGTCGTGGGCGTTCTGGGCATGGTGCCGCGCTGGTGGCGCCACCGCAGCGCCGCACGCCAGGCCCGGGCCGAAGCGCCCCCACCCAGCGCCGCCCCCGCGCCTCCTGCCCCCGCGGCAGAGCCCGTAGCCCCACATCTGCCCATCGATGGAATTTGACTTCACCTGGCTGCTGCTCGGACTGCCGCTGGCCTTTGGCCTGGGCTGGCTGGCCTCGCGCCTGGATCTGCGCCAGCTGCGCGAGGAAAACCGGCGCGCACCCAAGGCATATTTCAAGGGTCTGAACTACCTGCTCAACGAGCAGCAGGATCAGGCCATCGACGCCTTTATCGAGGCCGTACAGAACGACCCGGACACCACCGAGCTGCACTTTGCGCTGGGCAACCTGTTTCGCCGCCGCGGCGAATACAACCGCGCCGTGCGCGTGCACGAGCACCTGCTCTCGCGTGGCGACCTCTCGCGCGCCGACCGCGAGCGTGCCCAGCATGCGCTGGCGCTGGACTTCCTCAAGGCCGGCCTGCTCGACCGCGCCGAGGACGCGCTGCGCCGCCTGGAGGGCACGCCCTTCGAGGCCCAGGCGCGCATGGCGCTGCTGGCCATCTACGAACGTTCGCGCGACTGGCAGCAGGCGTCCGACATCACACAGCGCATGCAAGGCGCCGGTCAGGGCGATTTCAGTACGCGCCAGGCCCACTACCTGTGCGAACAGGCCCTGGCGCTCAGCGCCCGGGGCGAACTGCCTGCCGCCCAGACCCTGCTGCTGCAGGCTGCAAGCACAGCCCCCCAGGCGGCACGCCCGCGCATCGAGCTGGCGCGCCTGCAGCAACGCATGGGCCAGGCCGACGCAGCCCTGTCAACGCTGCAAACCCTGGCCCAGACCACCCCGGCGGCCCTGGGCCTGGCGGCGCCGCTGCTGGTGGAGGCGGCACTTGCCAGCGGCCAGGCCGAACAGGCCGGCGCCCTGCTGCGCCAGCATTACGAGGACATGCCGACCCTGGATCTGCTCGAAGCCGTGGTGACGCTGGAAGCCGCCACGCAGGGCTCGGCCACTGCCGCTCGCGCATGGTATATGCGCCACCTGGACAAGGAGCCGTCGCTGGTGGCCGCCAGCAAATGGCTGGCTGGCGAGACCCTCAGCCAGGAGCAGTTCCACCCGCAGATCCAGCGCGCGCTGGAGCAGGCCACCAAGCCGCTCACGCGCTACCGCTGCGCCGCCTGCGGCTTCGAGGCGCGCCAGCATTTCTGGCAATGCCCGGGCTGCCAAAGCTGGGACAGCTACCCCGCGCGCCGCGTGGAAGAGCTGTAGGAGCCGCCATGCGCCTGCGCCACAGCCTGTGTCTTGCCGCCCTGCTGCACCTGGGCGCCGCGCTGGCCGGCACGGACATCAACCAGGCGCGCGAGGCCGATCTGGACGGCATCCAGGGACTGGGCCCGGCGCTGACCGCGCGCATCCTGGTCGAGCGTGCCAGGCAGCGCTTTCAGGACTGGCCGGATCTGATTGCCCGTGTCAAGGGCATAGGCCCTGCAACCGCTGCACGCCTGTCTGACAACGGGCTCACGGTCAACGGTGCACCCTATGCAGCGCCGCAGACAGCGCCGCCAGCACGAACGGATTCCCGCGATTGAGCTTGATGGCACGGCCAGGCCCGATCCCATGGCCGGCTACCGCTCAAGTATCCATAGCATCTTGAAAACCGTTTACCCCTAGAATCAGGCGCTCATGTCCCTGGTTCTGCTCGTCGCCCTCCCCTTTCTTGCCAGCCTGCTGGCGGCCCTGTTGCCAGCCAACGCGCGCAATGCCGAGTCCACGCTGGCGGGGGTGATCGCGCTGCTCTGCGCGCTGCTGACGGCCTTGAGCTTTCCCGACATTGCCGGCGGCGGCGTGCTGCGCCAGGAGATTGCCTGGCTTCCCACCCTGGGCATGAACCTGATCCTGCGCCTGGACGGCTTTGCCTGGATGTTCTGCATGCTGGTGTTCGGCATAGGCGCGCTGGTGGTGCTGTACGCGCGCTACTACATGTCGCCCGAAGACCCGGTGCCGCGCTTTTTCTCCTTCTTCCTGGCCTTCATGGGCGCCATGGTGGGGGTGGTGCTGTCGGGCAACATCATCCAGCTGGTGTTTTTCTGGGAGCTGACCAGCCTGTTTTCCTTCCTGCTGATCGGCTACTGGCATCACCGCGAGGATGCGCGCCGCGGCGCGCGCATGGCACTAACAGTGACGGGCACGGGCGGCCTGTGCCTGCTGGCCGGCATGCTCATCCTGGGCCATATCGTCGGCAGCTACGACCTCGACCAGGTGCTGGCGGCGGGCGATCTGGTGCGTGCACATCCGCTCTACCTGGCCACCCTGGTGCTGGTGCTGCTCGGGGCGTTTACCAAGAGCGCGCAGTTCCCCTTCCAGTTCTGGCTGCCCAACGCCATGGCGGCGCCCACGCCGGTATCGAGCTACCTGCACTCGGCCACCATGGTCAAGGCGGGAGTGTTTCTGCTGGCGCGCCTGTGGCCGGTGCTGGGTGATACCGAGGCCTGGTTCTGGCTGGTGGGCGGCACCGGCCTGGCCACGCTGCTGATCGGCGGCTACGCCGCCATGTTCCAGGACGATCTGAAGGGGCTGCTGGCCTACTCCACCATCTCGCACCTGGGCCTGATCACGCTGCTGCTGGGCCTGAACAGCCCGCTGGCCGCCGTGGCCGCCGTGTTCCACATCATGAACCACGCGACCTTCAAGGCGTCGCTCTTCATGGCCGCGGGCATCATCGACCATGAAAGCGGCACACGCGACATCAACCGCCTGTCGGGCCTGCGCCGCATGATGCCCATCACCGCCACGCTGGCAACGGTGGCCAGCGCCGCCATGGCTGGCGTGCCACTGCTCAACGGTTTTCTGTCCAAGGAAATGTTCTTCGCCGAGACCGTGTTCCTGGACGCCTCGCCCCTGGTCTCCACACTGTTGCCGGTGGGCGCCACGGTGGCCGGCATGTTCAGCGTGGCCTATTCGCTGCGCTTGATCGTCGATGTGTTCTGGGGCCCGCCGGCAACCGACCTGCCCTACGCGCCGCATGAGCCGCCCCACTGGATGCGCGTGCCGGTGGAGCTCTTGGTGCTCGCCTGCCTGGTGGTGGGCGTGCTGCCAGCCTGGTCGATAGGCCGTTTTCTGGATGCCGCCGCGCTGCCCGTGGTGGGCGGCCAGCTGCCGGCCTTCAGCCTGGCGCTATGGCATGGCCTGAACACGCCCCTGTTGATGAGCTTTGTCGCCCTCATCGGTGGCGCCGCGCTGTACCAGGCGCTGCGCAGCCTGCGCCGACTCGGCCGCATCGGAGGGCCGCCGCTGATGCGCTTCATCAGCGGCAGGCGCGTCTTTGAAGCCCTGCTCGCCAAGTGCACCCAGGCCGCGCGCAAGGGCCGGCGCCTGCTGTCCACCAGGCGGCTGCAGTGGCAGATGCTGTGGCTGCTGCTGTTCACCCTGGTGGCCGGCGCCCTGCCACTGTGGCTGGGCAGCATGCGGCTGGGCGGGCGCGCCGCGCTGGCGCTATCGCCGGCGTTTGTGCTGGTGTGGCTGCTGGGCAATGTGTGCGCCGTGGCGGCGGCCTGGCAGGCCAAGTACCACCGGCTGGCGGCGCTGGCGCTGATGGGCGGCGCGGGCCTGTGCACCAGCATCACCTTTCTATGGTTCTCGGCGCCGGATCTGGCGCTCACGCAGCTGGCGGTGGAGGTGGTGACCACCATCCTCATCCTGCTGGGCCTGCGCTGGCTGCCCAAGCGCGACGAAAGCCTGCCCGCGGCATCGGCCAGCACCGCGCTGACCCGCGTGCGCCGCCTGCGCGATCTACTGCTGGCGCTGGCGGCCGGCGGCGGCATGGCCTGGCTGTCATTTGCCATGCTGAGCCGGCCGTTTGCGCAAAGCACCTCCACCTTCTTCCTGGAGCGCGCGCTGACCGAAGGTGGTGGCACCAATGTGGTCAACGTGATGCTGGTGGACTTCCGCGGCTTCGACACCTTTGGCGAGATCGTGGTGCTGGGCATCGTTGCCCTCACCGTGTATGCACTGCTGCGGCGCTTTCGCCCCGCCGGCGAGGCCATGGATCTGCCCGAGCAGCAGCGCAACCTGCCCGCCGACCTGCAGACCGACCTGCTGAACCCACGCCACGCGCAGGACACGGCCGTGGGCTACCTGATGGTGCCGGCCGTGCTGGTGCGCCTGCTGCTGCCGTTCACGGCCCTGGTGGCCTGCTATCTGTTCCTGCGCGGCCATGACCAGCCGGGCGGCGGCTTCGTCGCCGGCCTGGTGTTCTCCGTGGGCCTGGTGCTGCAGTACATGATCTCGGGCACGGAATGGGTGGAGGCGCACCTGCCGGTTTTCCCGCGCCGCTGGATCGCCACCGGCCTGCTGCTGGCGCTGGGCACGGGCCTGGGCGCCGTGGCCGTGGGCTACCCCTTCCTGACCAGCCATATGTTCCACCTCCAGTTGCCGCTGCTCGGCCAGGTGCATCTGGCCAGCGCCATGTTCTTCGATGCCGGCGTGTTCGCGCTGGTGGTGGGCTCCACGCTGATGATGCTCACGGCCATTGCGCACCAGTCGGTGCGCAGCCACCGCTACCACGCGCGCCTGCTGGAAGAGCAGCAGCTGGCCATGGCGGCCGTGGTCAGCTATGACGACGACGCCAGGGAGGCGCGCTGAATGGAAATCATCCTCGCCATCTCCATCGGCGTGCTCACCGGCTCGGGGGTGTGGCTGCTACTGCGCCCGCGCACCTTCCAGGTCATCATGGGCCTGTCCCTGTTGTCCTATGCGGTGAACCTGTTCATCTTCAGCATGGGCCGCCTGGGCCTGGCCCTGGCCAAGGAGCCGGTGCTGCTACCCGGCGTGGCGCAGGATCTGCAGCATTACGCCGACCCCCTGCCCCAGGCCCTGGTACTCACCGCCATCGTCATCGGCTTTGCCATGACGGCGCTGTTCCTGGTGGTGCTGCTGGCCGCACGCGGCATATCCGGCACCGATCATGTAGACGGCTCGCAGGCGCGCGATGCGCAGGAGATGCCATGAGCCGGCTGTCTGAGGTCACCAGCGCGCTCATGCCGCACCTGATGCTGGCGCCCATCGCGCTGCCCATGTTCACGGCCGCGCTGTTGTTGCTGCTGCGCGAGGAGCAGCAGCGCCTGAAGTTCGGCGTCAGCCTGGTGTCCACGCTGGTGGGCCTGCTGGTGTCGATTGCCTTGCTGCAATGGGTGCACCGCCAGGGCGCAGAGGTGGGCATGGGCGTGTACCTGCCGGGCAACTGGCCGGCCCCGTTTGGCATCGTGCTGGTGCTCGACCGGCTGACGGCGCTGATGCTGCTGCTGACCAGCCTGGTCGCCCTGTGTTCGGTGCTGTTCGCGGGCGCGCGCTGGCAGCGTGCCGGCGTGCTCTACCAGGCGCTGTTCCAGTTCCAGCTGATGGGCCTGGCCGGAGCGTTCCTCACCGGCGACCTGTTCAACCTGTTCGTGTTCTTCGAGATCATGCTGGCCGCCTCCTACGGCCTGCTGCTGCATGGCTCGGGGCGCGCGCGCGTGCAGTCTGGCCTGCACTACATCGCCATCAACCTGGCGGCCTCGTCGCTGTTCCTGGTCGGCGCGGCCATGCTCTACGCCCTCACCGGCACGCTGAACATGGCCGACCTGGCCCGGGCCGTGCCCCAGGTGTTGCCGGCCGACCGGGGCCTGCTGCACGCGGCGGCCGCCATATTGGCCACGGCCTTTCTGATCAAGGCGGCCCTGTGGCCGCTGAACTTCTGGCTGGTGCCCGCCTACAGCGCGGCCACGGCCCCGGTGGGGGCGCTGTTTGCGCTCATGACCAAGGTCGGGCTGTACGCGCTGCTGCGCCTGTGGTCGCTGCTGTTTGGCGCCGATGCCGGGGCCTCGGCACAGTTTGGCGGCCTGTGGCTGATCCTGGGCGGCATGGCCACCATGGCCTTTGGCGCCATCGGCATGATGGGCTCGCAGCGCCTGACGCACCTGGCCAGCCACGCGGCCGTGCTGTCGTCGGGCACGCTGCTGGCCGCAGCCGGCTTTGGCCAGGATCGGCTCACGGCCGGCCTGCTGTACTACCTGCCCAGCTCCACGCTGGCCGTGGCGGCGCTGTTCCTGCTGGCCGACCTGACCGAGCGCTGGCGCAACGACGGCGCCACCCTGGCCCCGTACGAAAACGACGACGACGCGCCCTTTCTTTCGGCAGAACTCGTGCCCACCGCCGGTCTGAACCTGGATGACGAAGAACAGGTGCTGGTCGGCCGGGTGATCCCGGCCGCCACCGCCTTCATGGGCCTGGCCTATCTGATGAGCACCCTGGTGATCGCCGGGCTGCCGCCGTTGTCGGGCTTCATCGGCAAGTTCGCCATGCTCGGCCCGCTGCTCGATCCGCAGGGCCTGGGCACCGCGCCGGGTACCAGCCCCGGGCCGGCCGGCTGGACGCTGCTGGCGCTGATGATTGGCACGGGCCTGGTGGCTCTGATGGCGCTGACACGGTCCGGGATCCGCCATTTCTGGGCCGCCTCGGAGAGGGACAGGCCGCAGCTGCATGTGCTCGAAGGCCTTCCCATCGCGTTGCTGCTGGCCGCCTGCGTGGTACTGACCGTCCAGGCCGAGGGCGTGATGCGCTTCACCACGGCCACGGCCCGGGCGCTGTACGCCCCCGCCGGCTATGTGCGTGCCGTGCTGAACGCACCGCCGCGGACCGGCCCCGGCGACAGTGCCCGGCCCGCCGGAAAGGAGGCCCGGCCATGATGAAGAAAATCCTGCCCGCACCGCTGGTCTCGTTCGGGCTGTTTGTGGTCTGGCTGCTGCTCAACCGCTCGCTCAGCCCCGGCCACCTGCTGCTGGCCCTGCTGCTGGCCCTGGGGTTGCCGGTGCTGTTCAAGGAGCTGCGCCCGCAAAAGGTGCGCGTGCGCCACCTGGGCACGGTGCTGCGGCTGTGCTGGACGGTGGTGGTGGACACGACCCAGTCCAACATCGCCGTGCTGCGCTTTCTGNTGCTGCCGCGCACGCGCCGCCACAGCGCCGACTTCGTGAAGATACCGCTTGAGCTGCGCGACCCCAACGGCCTGGCGGTACTGGCCATGATCGTCTGCATCACGCCCGGCACGGTCTGGGCCGAGCTCTCGCGCGACCGCTCCATGCTCATGCTGCATGTGCTGGAGGTACATGACCGCGAGGCCATCGTGCAGCATGTACAGACGCGCTACGAGCGCCCCCTGATGGAGATCTTCGAATGACCGGCTCCCTGCTTGCGTGGGCCTTGCCCAGCGCCCTGTTTATGCTCGTTGCGGCCATGGTGCTGTGCCTGGTGCGCCTGCTCAAGGGCCCGGCCGCGCAGGACAGGGTGCTGGCGCTGGACTGCATCTATTTGAACGGCATGCTGCTGATGCTGGTGCTGGGCATCTACTACGGCAGTCAGCATTACTTCGAGGCCGCCATGCTCATCGCCCTGCTGGGTTTTGCCAGTTCCACGGCCATGGCCAAGTTCCTGCTGCGCGGCGAGGTGATCGAGTGAATGGCCAGGATCTGCCCCTGTGGCTGGACATCAGCGTCTCGCTGCTGGTACTGGCCGGTGCCGCGATTGCCTTTCTGGGCTCGCTCGGGCTGCTGCGCCTGAAAAGCTATTTCGAGCGCGTGCATGCCCCGGCCATCATTGCCACCATGGCCTGCTGGTGCGTCATGCATGCCACGCTGCTGTACTTCTCCATGGTGGGCGAAGGCCTGGCCGTGCATGCGCTGCTGATCGCCCTGTTCGTGGCCGTCACCGTCCCCGTGACCAACATCTTCCTGATGCGTGCCGCGCTGTTCCGCGCGCGCCGCATGGGCGAGGCGGTGCCAGCCAACCTGAGCCGCACCGCGACTGAAGATGCGCGCGAACCCTGAGCCAGCTTATCCCTGGTGGCACTGGACAAACATGTGGATAAGCCTGAACAACCGCTGTACTGCGATTGCAAGTATTTGATTTGTAATGATTTTGCTTGCGATGATGAATTTTTAGGCAGCCTGCCCAGGAGTTGTTCCACAGGCCATTGGACAATCCTGGGGATAACTTTGGACAAGCGCTGTATGGCGGTCTTAAGTGCCTGATTTGCAATGCCCAGACCTGCAATGCCCAATTTTCAGGCAGCTCCCTTAGATTCTTTTTACTATTATTTTGATAGCTATTTGCGCTTTCCCGACAAGCGTTGAAGGCATTTTCTATGGAAAACACGACCCCACCCTTTTTCATTGCCCGCGTGGGCGATGACGGCACCCAGTGCGATGCCTGGCCCGAGCAGCCCCTGCTGCTGTCGCTGGAGCAAGGCGGCATCGACTGGCCCAGCTCCTGCCGCAACGGCAGCTGCCGCACCTGCATCGGCATGCTGGCCGACGGCGAGGTGCGCTACGCCATCGACTGGCCCGGCCTGTCGCCCGAGGAAAAGGCCGAGGGCTGCGTGCTGCCCTGCGTGGCCTATCCGATGAGCGACATCCGGCTCGAAGCCTCCGCCATCTGACGCCGTGGACTAAAATCGCCGTCTTTCGGGATCACCGCATCCCTCACCCGTGCGGCCCGCGGCCGCATCGCCGTTCTTTGGGGCCCACCCGCCGGGGAACGCGCGCTGCCCCAGGGCGCACGGACTACGCAAAGGCCCCGCATGAACACCCCCCTCACGCCCGCCCCCATCTCGCCCGTGCAAGACATCGTGGCCGAGATGCGCGCCGGGCGCATCGTCATCCTCGTCGATGAGGAAGACCGCGAGAACGAAGGCGATCTGGTCATCGCCGCCGACCATGTCACGCCCGAGGCCATCAACTTCATGGCCCGCTTCGGCCGCGGCCTGATCTGCCTGACCCTCTCGCGCGAGCGCTGCGAGCGCCTGCAACTGCCGCCCATGGTGGCGCGCAACGGCACCAAGATGGGCACCGCCTTCACCGTCTCCATCGAAGCCGCCGAGGGCGTGACCACCGGCATCAGCGCCGCCGACCGCGCGCGCACCGTGCAGGCCGCCGTGGCACCCAATGCCCAGGCTGCCGACCTGGTGCAGCCCGGCCATATCTTCCCGCTGCAGGCGGTCGATGGCGGCGTGCTGATGCGCGCCGGCCACACCGAAGCCGGCTGCGACCTGGCCGCCATGGCCGGCTGCAGCCCGTCTTCCGTGATCTGCGAGGTGATGAAGGACGACGGGACCATGGCCCGCCTGCCCGACCTGCAGCTGTTTGCCGCCGAGCATGGCCTGAAGATTGGCACCATCGCCGACCTGATCGAATACCGCAGCCGCACCGAGTCGCTGGTGCACAAGGTGGGCTCGCGCCCCATGCAGACGGCGTTTGGTGAGTTCACCGCCCATGCCTTCCGCGACGAACCCAGCCAGGCGGTGCACCTGGCGCTGGTCATGGGACAGTGGGATGCGGCCGACAGCGTGCCGGTGCGCGTGCACGAGCCGCTGTCGGTGCTGGACACGCTGGAGCCCAGCCGCGCCATGCATTCCTGGAGCCTGGACGCCAGCCTGCGCCACATCGCCGCCCAGGGCCGCGGCGTGGCCGTGCTGCTCAATTGCGGCGAAACCGGCGAGCAACTGCTCGAGCAGTTCGAGGGCAAGGCGCGCGCCGCCCAGGCGCCCGAGCGCGGCCGCATGGACTTGCGCACCTACGGCGTGGGCGCGCAGATCCTGCGCGAGGTCGGCGTGGCGCGCATGCAGCTCATGGGCCAGCCCCGGCGCATGCCCAGCATGACAGGCTACGGTTTGGAAATCACCGGCTACATCCCCAAGGAATAAGACATGTTTGACGCAGACAAAGGCACGGCGGCGCAGCTCAACGGCAGCGAACTGCACATCGGCCTGGTTCAGGCCCGCTTCAACGAAGGCATCACCAACACCCTGGCCGCGGCCTGCCGCGCCGAGCTGATCAAGCTGGGCGTGCAGGAGGCGCATATCCACCATGTGCTGGTGCCCGGCGCACTGGAGGTGCCGCTGGCGCTGCAGGCCATGGCCGAGCGCGATGAGTACGACGCGCTGATCGCCCTGGGCTGCATCATCCGCGGCGAGACCTACCACTTCGAACTGGTGGCCAACGAGTCCGGCGCGGGCGTGACGCGCGTGGGGCTTGACTACCAGATCCCGATCGCCAACGCCATCCTGACCACCGAGAACCTGGAGCAGGCCATCGCGCGCCAAACCGACAAGGGCGTGGACGCCGCCCGCGTGGCCGTGGAGATGGCCAGGCTGCTGGAGGAGCTGCAGTGAGCGAGGCCCCCGCGTCCAAGCGCCCCCCGCGCCAGTCGCGCACCGGCACCACCAGCACCGGCGCGCGCAAGGCNGGCTCCAAGTCGGCCCGCTCGCGTGCCCGTGAATTTGCCCTGCAGGCGCTGTACCAGCANCTGGTGGGCGGCAACGACGCCAGCTCCATCGACCTGTTCACGCGCGACCTGTCAGGCTTTCACAAGGCCGATGCCGCGCATTACGACGCGCTCNTGCACGGCTGCATCACCACCGCCCAGTTCATGGACGAGCTGATCACGCCGCAGCTCGACCGCAAGCTGGCCGAGATCTCGCCCATAGAGCATGCCGTGATGTGGATAGGCGTGTACGAGTTCCAGCACTGCCCCGACGTGCCCTGGCGCGTGGTCATCAACGAGTGCATCGAGCTGGCCAAGGAATTCGGCGGCACCGATGGCCACAAGTACGTCAACGGCGTCTTGAACGGCCTGGCGCCGCAGCTGCGCGCCGCCGAGGTCGAGGCCGACAAGGCCGCCGGCAAGGCCAGCTGAGCCCCTTTTGTTTCTCTCAAGCCCGTGCGCCCTGGGCGGCGGCAGGCACAGTGTCATGAAGTTCTCCACCCGCGCCGAGCGCATAGAACCCTTTTACGTGATGGAAGTGGCCAAGGCCGCGCAGGCAATGGCGCGCGAAGTGGCCGGCACGCACGAGCCGATGATCTTCCTGAACATCGGCGAGCCGGATTTCACCGCCCCGCCGCTCGTGCAACAGGCGGCCGAGCGCGCGATACGCGACGGCCTGACGCAGTACACCAACGCCCTGGGCCTGGAGCCGCTGCGCGAGCGCATCAGCGACTGGTACGCCACGCGCTTTGGCGTNGATNTGCCGGCGCGGCGCATCGTGNTCACGGCCGGGGCCTCGGCCGCGCTGCAGCTGGCCTGCCTGGCGCTGATCGACGCCGGCGACGAGGTCCTGATGCCCGACCCCAGCTACCCCTGCAACCGCCACTTCGTGAGCGCGGCCGAGGGCAAGGCGGTGCTGATCCCGACCACCGCCGAGGAACGCTTTCAGCTCAGCGCCGCCAAGGTCGAAGCGGCGTGGGGAGAAAAAACGCGCGGCGTTTTGCTGGCCTCGCCTTCCAACCCCACGGGCACTTCGATCGCCCCCGATGAGCTGCGCGCCATACACCAGGTGGTGCGCGCCAAGGGCGGCCTGACCATCATCGACGAGATCTACCTGGGCCTGTCGTATGAAGAGCAGTACAGCCACAGCGCACTGGCGCTGGGCGACGACATCATCAGCATCAACAGCTTCAGCAAGTACTTCAACATGACCGGCTGGCGCCTGGGCTGGATGGTGGTGCCGGATGCCATGGTGCCGGTGGTCGAGCGCCTGGCGCAAAACCTGTTCATCTGCGCCTCCACCATCTCGCAACACGCCGCCCTGGCCTGCTTCGAGGCCGAGAGCATCGCCGAGTACGAGCGCCGGCGCGCCGAGTTCAAGGCGCGGCGCGACTACTTCATTCCCGAACTCAACAAGCTCGGATTGAGCGTGCCCGTCATGCCCGACGGCGCCTTCTATGCCTGGGCCGACTGCACGCAGGTGGCGCACAGGCTGGGTGTCGATGGCAGCTGGGACTTCGCGTTTGAGCTCATGCGCCGCGCCCATCTGGCCATCACGCCGGGGCGCGACTTCGGCACGGCCGACACGGCGCGCCATGTGCGTTTTTCCACCGCAAACTCCATGGCCCAGCTGCTGGAGGCGGTCAGCCGTTTGCAGCGTTTGATCGGCTGACGCAGCATGGCTTTCGAGTGGCCGGTACGCATCTACTGGGAGGACACCGATGCCGGCGGCATCGTGTTCTACGCCAACTACCTCAAGTTCTTCGAGCGCGCGCGCACCGAGTGGCTGCGCGCGCTGGATTTGGGCCAGCAGCAGTTGCGGGAACAAACCGGCGGCATGTTTGTCGTAACCGACGCGCGCCTGCGCTACCTGCGCCCGGCCCGGCTGGACGATGAACTGATTGTTACGGCCAGGCTCCAGGACAGTGGCCGTGCATCCATGACAATCGAACAACAGGCCTTCCTGACAACACAAGCCACGCCAGCCCAGCCCCAGTTGCTGTGCGAAGCCAGCATACGCATAGGCTGGGTCGATGGCACCAGCATGCGCGCGGCGCGCATCCCTGATTCTGTTTTGCAAGCAATTTCCCGATCATGAATTCCCAAGACATGTCCATGCTCAGCCTGGTGCTGGGCGCCAGCTGGGTGGTGCAACTGGTGATGCTGCTGCTGCTCGCCGTCTCCGTGGCCAGCTGGGCCGCCATCTTCCGCAAGCTGTTCGCGCTGAAGCGCGTGAAGGCTCTGAACGAGGACTTCGAACGCGACTTTTGGTCTGGCACCAGCCTGAACGAGCTGTTCGCCGCTGCCGCGCACAACGCCAAGAGCGCCGGTCCCATGGAGCGCATCTTCGCCAGCGGCATGCGCGAGTATCAAAAATTGCGCGAGCGCCGCATCAGTGACGCCGGCACGCTGCTCGACGGCGCACGCCGCGCCATGCGCGCAAGCTTTCAGCGCGAGATGGACGTGATCGAGTCCAGCCTGTCCTTCCTCGGCTCGGTGGCCTCAGTCTCGCCCTATGTGGGCCTGTTTGGCACGGTGTGGGGCATCATGCACGCCTTCACCGGTTTTGCCGGCATGGAGCAGGTCACGCTGGCCACCGTCGCGCCCGGCATCGCCGAGGCCCTGGTCGCCACCGCCATCGGCCTGTTCGCCGCGATTCCGGCCGTGATCGCCTACAACCGTTTCGCCCGCGACATCGACCGCGTGGCCACGCACCAGGAGACCTTCATCGAAGAGTTCTCCAACATCCTGCAGCGCAACCTGGGCGCCCAGCCCGGTAGCCCCTCGGGACATTGAAGGGAGGCCCGTCATGCCCGCAATGGCGT
>Ga0056910_1000417_pt1 | contig 38079 bp, 50 predicted proteins | sample EBPBio232012_DNA_FD_55021 | JGI IMG/M metagenome (GOLD analysis project Ga0056910, IMG submission 55021) | Wastewater treatment Type I Accumulibacter community from EBPR Bioreactor in Madison, WI, USA - Reactor 1_1/23/2012_ DNA | ecosystem: Engineered > Bioreactor > EBPR > Anaerobic-Aerobic >... | reverse complement strand
GTATTGGCAGCGAACATCCGGCCCCGAGGCGCTGTAGAACGCCGCATTGCGCCCAACGCCCTGCACGATTGCCGTGAGACGATAGCCGTTGCCGACAACCAGCGCCCCAGAAGACCTGTAGATGGAGTGCCGACCGCTGGTTACGGTTTCAGCTACAAATGCCGCAGCCAGCGGATTGCCGACCTGCGCTGTGATCAAATCAAATCCGGCCGCAATCGGAGCCACAAAAGCAGTCGTAGCAATCTGTGTGGTGTTGGTGCCAGCCGCCGCAGTCGGCGCGGTGGGGGTTCCGGTCAGCGCCGGGCTTGCCAGCGTCTTATTCGTGATGGTCTGCGTCCCGGTGAGGGTGACGTAAGACGCGGCCTGCGCTTCGATGGCCGTGCGATCCAGCCCGGTCTGCACCCGGTCGGCTGCGGTGGCAACGGCATCGGCAGCGGTGGCCGTGCGATCCAGCCCGGTCTGCACCCGGTCGGCTGCGGTGGCAACGGCATCGGCTGCGGCGGCATCTTGAGAGGCCAGAGCCGCCTCTGCGGCATCTTCCGCCGCAGTTGCCGCCGCCTCTGCCGCAGAGGCGGCGGCAACTGCGGCAGCGCCGGCCTCCTCCGCTCCGGCAATCTGCCCGATGGTGGGCCCATCCGTCAGGACCTTGCCATCCGGCCCGCCGTACAGCGCACGACCGGGTTGCGGGATGATCACCTGCGCCCCGCCCAGCACGCGGACGGCACCAGCCGCCTGTTCCTGCAGGGCCATGGTCAGATGGTCCAACTGGCGCTCAAGGCCCTTCTCGCGCGGTGCTGCGCCAACCCAACCCTGTTCGGGCGTCGTGCCACGGCGCAGCCAGAGAAAGTCACCATCATGTGCGGTAGCCTGTTCTGGCGACAGGTAAAGATCACCTGCCGTTTCAGAGCTGATCGGATCGACAATGAAGCCATCAAGCGGCGTCAGAACGCCGTCCAGGTCAATCAGCGCCTCGACTGTGCCCGCCCCGTAAGGGAATGGGATCTGATAGGGGCCGACGCCGCTGATCACATAGGGCGTTGGCAGGGTCAGGGCTTCGATGGTCAAAACGCCACCTCCGTTGAAAACTGCTCTATGGGAGTTTTCGGAGGGGCTGCCCGCTCGCTGCGACGGACCCGGCCTTGGTGTAACGTCACCCGAACGGCCAGCTTTCCGGCGGTCAGTCGGACGCCAATGGCGCTACCCGACACCATATCTTGTGGCATGATTTACGCATTCGTGCAAGGCTAGTCCACGGGCGCGCGCCCCATCGACACGTCCTGCATCCTGCGCACCTGTTGCGCCGCCGCCTGCCGGAAACAGCCGACCGAGGCCACCAGTGCAAGGATCGTCTGTTCAGTATCCGGGTCACGCAACCGGGCAAAAACCGGCTCCAGCGAATGGCTCAACGCCCGCTCGATGCCCGCCAGATGGGCCAGCGCGTCCCGTGCCTCTTCGGCGCCGTCGAAAACCTCCTGCATCGGATCAAGCATGGCTCACCTCCAGGGCGGCAGACAGATGGGTGAAAGGCACGACAAAGCCGCGCACGCAACCACCTTGCAGCCGCCGCACCGAAGCTTCGGTTCCGGGCAAGGCACGAAGGGCGGCGCGATGCACACCGGCGGCCCAGGGGCTGCCATCAAAGATCGCCGCGCCATTGGCCACGAACAGCCCTTCCGGGGCCAGCCGCAGGCCAAGCGGGGCCAGCAGGGCATCGGCGTGATCGTCGCCCACATGCTGCGCCTGCAGGCGGGCCGGGGCGGCGCGGTGCAGGAAGGCCAGACAGCGCAGGCCCACCTCGGGCGACGGCTGCGCCACAGCCGGTTGCTGGGCGGGGTTCAGCGGCGGCAGGGGGCTGCGCGCCCACATGGCCAGCCCGGCCCGGGTGCCTGCCAGCAACCGCGCCTCACGCACCATCGACAGCCAGAGTTCGGCCTCGCGGAACGGGCCGGGGCTTTGCAGCGCCGGTTCGGCCATGGGCGCGGCAGGATGCACATATCGCCCGGTGCGGCGGATCGCGGGCAGCACCTCGGCGGTGATCCATTTGCGGAACCGCCGGGCCGCAGGCTTGTCGGACCGGATGACAAGAGCGTAGAGGCCGCTTTCGGAAATGAGGTTCAGGGCGCTACGGCTACCCTCGATCTGATCTAGGGTAACTTCGTCCTCATCCAGCCGCCGCACAGCGTCAGTCGTGTTGAGAATTTCCAGCACCCGGCAGACATCGGCGGCGACAAACCACGGCTCGCCGTCGCGCATGATGGCGCGCACGGCCTGTTCTTCAAAATCAAAGGGAATGATCTCGCTCACGGCGAAGGCTCCTACGGTTTGAGGAACCCGGCTCCGTCGCCAAACGGGTGGCCGGGCAACGACAGGTTGGCGAACCGGCCGTAGGAACCGGCAGGCCTTGCGGCCTCCCATCGCGCCCGACCATAGAAAAAGCCGCACCAACGGCGCGGCTTCGATCAGCGCCCTACACAGACGGGTCGCCAAACCCGGCGCGATCTTTTCTATCGCGCAGATGTAGGGTGCCTGTAGGCTGGCGGAAAGTCAACAGGCATCGAATCACCCGGGGTTTTTGTGTAATGGATCCTGCTATTCTCTTGGCAAACCTGTTCGTTCATTTGACATCTTGGAATGGGATTGCCTCGATTATTGCAGTTGCCTGCCTGCCTCGCTGGTTGGCAAAGGGCATTGCTGTTGTTGGGTGCAGCGTGCTGGCTGGCGGCCTCACATACCTTGATAGCCGCGAGTATGCAGCGGTCTTCGGCGACGATCAGTCGTCGCTGCTGGGATATATCCTATATTATTTTGTCGGTCTTTTTCCCATCGCTTTGATTTCTGGATGGGTTATGTCTTTGTTCGACCGCAAACAGCCGAATTAGCCCAGCCCTACGGTGCCCCGCCGAAGGCATTCATCAGGTCCGGTCCCCGGTCGGGCCCGGTTTCACCCTGCAGCCACCAGCTGCGCGTGCCGTAATCGCGCTCTTGCTGCTGCCGGCGGCGGCGCCAGTCCTTTTGCGCTTCGGGGTCGAGGAAGTCCTGAAGCTGATCGCTGACAAGCCGCGCAAAGGCGAGCCGGGCATACCAGAGGCTGGACCCCACAGGCGTATTCTGGCGCTGGAAACGGGACAGGGCGCGGCCCCAGTTGGTGCTGCGGCCCTCGGCCGCCGCCCGCATCGGCTCGGCCACCAGCCCGATCGCATCACCGATCAGGCCGATGGTGGGGCCGGCCATGGTTTCGCCCAGGCCGCCACCGGCGCGGCTGGCCTCGGCCGCAAAGAAATCGCCGAAGATGCCCAGACCGCCGCCCTGAAACAGCGCGGCCATCCAGAACTTGGTGTCGGTCATGGGCCGGGGATCGTTGCCCTTGGCCAATTCCTTCAACTGCACCGCCACGCCGCCCAGCAAAAGCAGGGGAACAAAGATATTTGCGGCATAGCGTGCCTTGTTCATCGCCCCGGGCTGTTGCAGGAACCGGCGATACTGCGACAGCATCAACGACAGCGGATAGCCCTTGTAGCTGGTCGAAGATCGCAGAAACTCCCCCGGTGCCGAACCGGGCTTGCTGTCGCCCTGCGTCCGCGCCTTGCCCTCGATCGACATGCTGGGCATGGCGAACTCAAGCTCTTCGCGGATCGCCATCTGCAACCGCATTGCCAGACCTTCCGCCTCCATCCGGGGCAGCGCGGTCTGGTGTTCGAGGAACCACTGGGCCGAAATGAAATCAGCCCCGCCCGGCTCGCGGAACCGCACGGCCGGGTCGCGCAGAAGATCCCAGTCGGCGGCGGTGATGCCGCGCTTGGTCAGCATCCGGCGCATGTCCGGGTCGATCTTGTCGAAGGCCAGATCGGCCATGTCGGCCAGCTTGGCCGAGACCTCCATCTGGAAGGCGATGCGCCGCATGTCGGTGATATGGGTCAGCCCGCTGGCGCGCAGCGTAAAGCCCGACAGGCGGGCCGGAAGGCCGGTGCCGAACAACTCGCCGAAATAGCGGGCCGATCCGCCACCCGCCTCGCCCAGGGCCTGTGCCACATAGCCCAACCGCGCCGCCTGCGCCCGCGTCATGTCGCTCATGGTCAGCGCCATGGTGCGGGTCGCCACATTGGCAGGGTTCAACCCGATGGCCTTGGCCGCCAGGCGCAGGGTGGCCGCATCGGTTACCGATGACAGCACCGCCGACCCCAACTGGATCGAGGCCAGAACCGATCGGGTTCCCGAAAAGAAGGCGGCGGTGACCATGTGTTCGGGCACGTTGGCGGCGCCATCGGCATGGGCCAGCATCACCTTGGCCAGCTTGCCCTGCCGCCCCACGCGCGCCGCCATCTTGGCATCGCCCGCGGTCTCGGCCCGCTTGGTGGCAACCTGCGTTGCAAATTCCAGCCCGCCGCGCGGGTTCGGCCCCAGCACCTTCATCATGGCCACATCGCGGGCCAGCCCGTGCAGGCCGGTCAGCATCGCGCTGAACGGGTCAGAATGGCCATAGGTGGCGTTGTAGGCCAGCCAGTCGTCGCCGCTGGCGAAATGCAGCACCCGGTAATCCGCGCGCTGGTTGTAAAGGGCAGCACCTCCTGCGCGCATCGAAGGGCTGCGGTCATCCCAGCCGTTGGTGGTGATGCCCTTGTAGACATTTTCCAGAAACCGCCGGGCGGCGGCGGCATTGGGCGCGGCGCCGGGGGTGCTGGTAAAGGGTTTTCCGGTCGTCAGATCGGTGATCTTGTGCCAGGCGAGACGGGGCGAAATATCGGCCGCCCATTTGGCAAATCCGTGCTTTTGCAGCATCGCCGCCGAATGGGCATGGGCCACGCCGTAATCCGCCAGCTCGCCGACATCGCCGCCATGGGCGTTGAACAATTGCCGCATCCGGCGCTGCTGATAGCGCACGGCATCGGCCAGCTTTACCGCCGTGGCATTGCCGGTCTTCTGGCCATGCAGCTCGCGGATCACGTCGATGAACCCGGCGCGGTCGCTGACCGATCCGGCGATGTTCAGCCCGTGCTTCTGCAGCACATCGAAAAGACCGGCATTGATGATGTCCACCATGGCTTCGGTCAGGCCGCGCACGCTTTCGCCCTGAAATCCATCGCGGGTATGCCCTTCGATCAGGTCGCGCAGCACCCGGCCCGGATCGTCGGCCGTCTCGACCAGTGATTTCAGGCGGCGCATCGCCTGCAATTCGTTCAGCACCTTGTGACGACGCGAGCGGGCGGCCTTCCGTGTTGCCTCTTTCAGGTCGGCCGCCGCGCTCGCTGCAGCTTGGGCGGGCGGCATGACGGTCTCATACCGCGCGCGCAGCTGGTCAAATTCCGCCAGGGCTGCGCGGCCCTGTGCAGGATGCAATTCCTTGGCATCGACAGCGCGCTGGATGCAATCGGCGATGCTGGTCATGTGTTCTTCCCTCCAAGAGTGCAGGCGTCGATCACCGCATTCAGCGTCTCGTCAGCGTCCAGATCGTCCAGCAGGTCAGATGCACGGGTGCCGTCGGGCAGTTCGAAATCGCCAAGGTCTTGGAATTCGGCGCGCGCGGTGGCAATCTGGCGGTCGATGTCGTCGATCTTGCCTCCGGCGGCTGGATCGACTATATTCTGGCTCGTGTCGGTGCCCCGGCTAGCTGTGTCATCCGGGGCTTTCACAGCGCCGGTGTCCGTCGTAGCGGTGCTGCCGACATGTTCCTTTTCATATGCCGTCATCAGCCAGGTCTTGGATTTCTTGTCGAAGTCCAGCCGAACCACGGCCCGCCCGGTCTCATCCGAAAGGCGGGTGCGGTTCGGGCCAGATTTTGCCTCGTCCTTTTTCAGGCGGGACAGAAAGCCTTGCAGATCGTCCAAAACCTCGGGGTGCTTTTCGGCAATCTTGGCCAAGCCAAAACCCTCTTCGCCCGGTCCTGGCGCTTTGCCGTAGATCAGATCAATGGGTTCCTTCAGGTCGGGGTGCTTCAGGACGCCGATGGCTTCACCCGTCTTGTCGGCCAGAATGCGGGCAATGGCCTCTTGCGGCTTGCCTTCATATTGGCGGTGGATTGGGCCAAAGGGGCCCGTTTCAGGGGTTTTCAACTCATCCACCGCCAGTTGGTCGGCCGCCTCGGCCTCGGGGCTGTCGGCACCTTTGGCAAAGGCGGTTTCCGGCAGGTCCGGCAGTTCGGCTGGGCGCGCGGGCGGCGGAGCAAGCGGCGGGATATCGTCGGGCAGATCGGCAAAGGCATTGCTGTCGATGGTGCGCAACACATCGGCGGGGCGGGCGCCCAACATGTCATCGGGGCGGCCGGCCATGCGCGCTTCATCGGCATAGCGGCTCAGGAACCGGGCGATCTCGGCCGCAGGGGCGGCCCGGCCATTGCGCCAGAATTTGCGCAGCAGCCCGCGCACAAGCGGGTTCATGGCCCCGTCAAGCATGTCATCGTGGCCAAGGATCAGTTCCATCGCCTGCGCGATGGTCTGCCCTGCTTTGCCACCCATCTTTCGCGCCTCGATGATCGTCACCAGTGCATCCATGACATGCGCCGTGATGTCGAATTCTGGCCGGATACGCCCGGTCTCAACATCGGACAGCATAGCGGTCCAGGACGGGGCGGCGGCCTCCAGCGCGTCGATCAGCGATTTCAGGTCGCTGGTCTCGTCTCCCTCGGCATACCGGGTCAGGATGCGCGGATCAGGCCAGGCGCGCGCAAAGAAGGCATCGGCCATCCGGCGGCGGCCCTCACTGTTCAGCGTGTTTTCCTGCGTGAAAAGCGCATTGCGTTCAGACCGAGGCAAGGCGGCCAGAACAGACCTTACAAAGCCAAGGTTTTCTTCGGCCTGTAGGCCAGCCTCCGGGCGATAGATCGCCAGCCGGTCGGCAGTCATCGCGCGGGCCGATGTGCGGGCAATTTCGGTGGGCGTCATCCGCGCAACGCCACTGTCCTGCGCGTCGATTGCCATCTGCTCCAATTCGTCGTCGGTCAGATGGGTCTTGCGGCGGGCAATCAGGACCGGGCGTTCAACACCTTCCGGCACAGTGAAACCTTCCGCCTCGATCTGCTGCCGATAGGCCGCAGCCCGGTCGGGGTGCTGGTCATAGGCGCGCATGATGGCCGCGACGCGGCCGTTGCCGCTTTCGATCATGTTGTTCGGCCCGACAATCGGGGTGCCCCGGTCTGCGGTAGGCGAGGGCATCAGCAGTGCCGGGTCGAGCCGCGCGGCGGTTTCGGCAATCCAGATGTCGGAATTCGCGCGGCTGCGGTCGCGCGGCTGAAACCGGCCCTCGGCCTTGCGCAGCAGGCTGGCGTCCACCACGACATATTCCACGTCGATCCGGCGGTCGCCGACGACGATCTGCCCTTCGCCGGTATAGCCGCGAGAGGTGGGGGTGAAACCACCCCCCGATGCCGGGCCATAGCTGGCATCACCCAGCGCAAGCCCTTCGTATTTAGGCACCTGGCCATTGGAGGCCTGATCATAGACAGACCGGGCAAAGCCAGCGCGCCGGTCATTATGCGGCACGCCGGGCCGCTCGTAATACCGGCTGACGGCCAAAGCCGCATCCTGCGGCGTGGTGGTGGCCCAGATTTCGGCCTTTGCCCGGCCTTCAGTAGTGTCCAGTTCGTGCAGGATAAAGTCGATCTGGGTGTCGAGGTCTTGCCAATCCTTGCCTCGCTTGCGGGCAAACTCGATCAGCGCCGGGCGGCGGTCGTTCCACTGGGCGATGCCAACTGCCGATCCGCCATCACCGACCGCGTGCGGGTCGATCGAGGCGCGGCTTTCAACCATGAAATTCCCGACGAAGCCTGCGGCAATATGCGGCGGCATACCTTTTTCGATCAGGCGGCCATAGACATAGCCGACCCGATTGGATTTGGGCGATGCATTGCCCGCCGGTGTAAATTCGAACGCCTCCCATGCCACATGGCCGTCGGGCTGACGCGGCGACTTGGCGGGGCTTGTGTCGCCCTCCAGCCGACGCCCGGCATCGCGGATGGCGCCCTCATGCAGGCCAGGGCTGACATCAGGGTTTCGGCTCTCGGCCGTGCCTGTGCCCCGTTCGGTGCGATACTGCACAAAACGCTTTACGCCATGGCCGATGGCACCGAGGCCCCCCGCAAAGACACCTGCCGTGAGGGCAGCTATTCCCATATCGGCCAGAAGGTTTGGCTCGGGCACGTCCAGTTGATCGGCCACGTCCTGACGCCGGCCGGCGATGGCAAGCTCGGAGGCCGCGCCAAGGGCACTTTCCCCTGCCACGAACTTCAGAAAACCTGTGACGCCTTTCCCGGCACTGCCTCCAAAGCCCATCGTCGCAATGCTGGCGGGATCGGAAAGGCCCGCATAGGCCCGCCCCAGAAAGTTGGCCATGAAGGCGCCATCAGGAGCGGCAGCGGCAATTTCGGCGGCCTCGGCATATTCTGCGTTGCGTCGCCGGATGATCTCGGCCTCGATCGCCTGCGGACTGTCTGGGAGGTCCTTCCATTTTTCTGGGTCGGCCGCTTTTGCCTTGGCGATAGCGGCAAGAACTGCGGCCTTGCGCGGCCCGGCCGACGGAGACAAGGGCTGATCAATTCCGCCCATCGCCATATATGGCAGTGCGCCGCGCTGGCGGGCTTTCGCTTCCGGAGAAATGTAATCGCCGACTGCACCTTCCAGCTCGGTCAGATACTGGCTCTCGAACTGGCCAGACCTGCCCCAGCTGTCATCTTCGATCCGGCCCATCGTAACCGCAGCGCCAAGCTGTTCGCCGAACGAGCTGGCACGGCGCGTGGCCAATGGCAGGGGCAGTGCGGACGGTTCTTCCGGATCATAAGCTTTGAGAAACCAGGTCACGGGCCATACTCCCGCAACAGTTTCTTCATGCTGAAGACAAACTCTCGGCCAGTCTGGCTGTCGACTGCCTTAGCGCCGCCCCCTATGCTGAGGACCATGACATACTGGTCCGGACCCAAAGCCACAAAGCTGGCACCAGCCAAATCGGAGGCGGTCAGGGGCTCGCCGTTGATCGTAGGCAAGCCCCCGGATACCGAAGAACGCAGCAAGGCAGCATTCGAGGTCTCCGGCAGTTTTGTGGTTGCTGCGATCACCCCGGAGCCGAAACCACCCTCTTCAACAGTAAGATGCCGCCGCAGGCCAAGCGCCGCCGTTTCGACATCGTCGGCGCGAATGCCCGGGTCCAGCAGGGTCAGACGGCCATTGACCTCTTGCAGGCCGCCTCGCGCATTGGAACTGCCCACCTGACCGCTGCCGCCCATCACCTCATGCAGCGCCTGCCGGTAAAGGTCTTCGTCAATGGCGCCGGTGGGGTCAATCCGGCGCACGCGCGAGGCGTAAAGCGCATCGGCTGCCGCCATCACACTGGCCTGTTGCGCCTCGCCGCCGGGCAAATCCGAAAAGACTGTGCCGAGTTGCTCGAAGGTGGGCGCCAGCCTGTCGGCGGCGGGCGGCAGGATCAGGTTCTTGGCCTCCATCGCCTGCTCGCCCGACAGGATTTCGGCGGCAAGGCCGGGGCTGCCTGCGCCGCGTGCCTGCATCCCGCCCACCCAGGACAGCACCGGGTCAGCCGCCAGCGCGGCGATCTGGCCCGGATCGCCGCCGCGTTCCAGCACGGCCCCGGTCAATGCGCCGGCCAGTGCTGCCTTGGCCGCCGGATCGGCCATACCGGCGAAGGTCTTGGTCAGGGCGGCCTGTTCGTCCTGATCCAGAATGACAGCATCGGCGCTATAACCCTTCGCCTTCATGTCCTGCCCGAAGGTGACGCGGGCGGCGATGGCATCGGCAAAGGCATCGGGATTGGCCGGATCAAAGGCGGGCAGTTGCGGCACCGGGAAACCGGATTTCTTGGCATAACCCAGCGGATCGGTGCGCAGGCCATCGGTGGCCCGCTCGCGCTGCGCCTCCAGCACGACAAGGCGCTTTTCATCCCATGTTTCGCTGATCGGGCGTTTCTTTTCCGCCGCGATCAGCGCGTCCAGCTCGGCCGGGGTCTTGAACGCCAGATCGGGAATTTCCTGCCGCAGAGCCAGTGCGGCCATCGCCTCGGGATAGCGCGGGCTGGCCTGCACATCCGGGCGGGCCAGAAAGGCCTGATCCACGGCAATGGCACCGCCGTGATCGGACAGGTCAATCAGCTTGCCCAGATCCTTGTCAACCTGTGCGGCGGCTTCTTTGGCACCGGCTTCCGCAGCCTTTTGTTCGGCCACCGCGCGGCGGTCAACTTCGGCCTGCGCCGAAACGCCATAGCGGGCGCGGGTTTCGGGGTCGAGGTTGGCAAACTCGTCGCCGTCCAGCGCCTCAATCAGGCCCTGCGGATCGGCGGCCTGCAGTTCGATCGCGGCGGCGTTTTCGGTGCGCTGGCGGAAGTCGCGCTTGGCGATGGCAGCTTTTTCCGGGTCCATGGTGCCCGCCGCGACCTGCCGGTCGGTTTCCTCGTCAAAGTCGGCATACAGCTTGTCACGGGTTGCGGGGTCTGCCTTGGCCGCCTGATCGCCCGCGACGGTCGAGTATTCGTAATAGGTCGCAGCGCGCTGGCTCTGGCGCAGGGCAAGGAAGCGCCCGCCCAGGGCGAGAGCGTGGGTATTGCTCAGATCATCGAAGGCCAGCCCGAAATTTTCTGCGTTTTTGGGGTCGATCCGGGGGCGGCCGCGATCATCGGTGCCCCCCTGATAGGTCTGGCGCAGGCGCGCGATACCCTGATCCCAGGCAGCGCCCGCCGCCTCGGGGTCGCCGATCTCTTCGACCTGCAGGCGCAGATCGCCAAGATCCTTGGTCATGTCCACGCGCAGCCGCGACATCTGCCGGTCAAGGCGATCAGCTTCCAGCGCCGTGCCGAATTGCAGCATCCGGTTGCCGAACTGGGCCACCATCGCCCCGGTCTGCGGCGCCTCGAACTGTTCGGTGGCGGTGCGCCCGACGATATTGGGCGCGCGCGGGACGGTCAGCTCGCTCATTGCGACAGCTCCGGCCAGAGGTCGGGGGCGGCGGTCAGCAGCGTATCTGCCGCGCTGAAGACGCCCGACAGCATCGACTGTGTGCCGCGCGCGCGCAGCGCCCGTTGGGCTGCCGTCATTTCAATCTGCTTTGCTGCCCCGCCCTGCCGCACACCTTGCGACGCGAAGGACATTTCCTGCGCGGCCGTCTGGCCCAGCAGAACCGCCGTCGGACTGTCCAGAGACACGCCCCGCGCCGCCAGCTCGGCGGTCTGGCGCCGCATGACGCTGCGATATTGCGCGCGGGTGCGGCGGTCTTCGGTCGCCGTCATCTTGGCTTCGGCGGCTTTTTGTTCCTCGATGGCGGCGGCGCTGGCCTTGGCGGCGCGCGCACCGGCAATGCCAGAGTAGATCGACCCGCCGATGCCGACGATCGTGCCGATGGTCTGGGCAATGCCCCCGACCGTTGCCGCGCCCGCTGCCGCCCCCGCTGCCGTCGCTCCAGCCGCTGCGCCACCGCCCGTCAGAAGTGCCATTGCTGCCGGGATACACATCAGCGGCCATGCTCCGCAACGGGCGCAATCAGCGCGGTGACGGTCATCGGTGCCAGCCCGACAGGCGAGAAGCGCAGTGCGCATTCTGTCGCCGTGCCGGTCTGAACCTCGGCTGTGGCCAAGCCCGAATGGGCGGTTGCAAAGGGCTGGCCGATCGGGCCTTTGACAAGATAGGTCAAAGACTGCGGCCGTGGCGGTGTGCCGAAATCGGTTTCTACTGCGCGCAGACCAGCCTGCACGGTCTGGTGAAGCCCGACGCGCACCGGGCTTTGCAGCCGCTTGCGGCGCCCCATGGTCGATCCATCCGGGGCGGCACCCTGAATATCCATCGTTTCGGCAAGATGGCTGGCATCGAAAAGGCCGATAGTGGCCCGCGTGACCTGCCAGGGCAGGATCACGGTTCCGTCTGCCGCAACGGTCAGTGGCCCGACCGAACCCTGATCGGTCCAGGCATACACTGTCTCGCCCGCGAGATGCGGCAGCGAAAACGTGTCCGAAGGATCTTCTGGCGCAAAAACCGCGCTGGCAAATCCATGCACGGCGTCCAGGATGTTCTGCCCGGCCAGCAGGCCGAAGGTGACAGCCTGGCGCTCGATCATCCGCACGGTTTCGCCGTCAATGGTGCGCCGCACGATCATCGTCAGCTCATCGGCGGCACCATCGGCCGAAGGCGATACCGCTATGCTTTCGACCGCGCCGCCGGCCAGAGAATAACGCGCCCAGCCGAGAACATCTTCGGCGGCATCGTAAAGCATGGCGGCCAATTCGCCGTTGCCGCGCCGCAGCCAGGCCAGCCGCTGCGGTGCGCTCTGCCAGACGATTTCGTCAAAGCCGCCGGCACCCAGATGCTCGGCCGGCAGAGACAGCTCGCTGGGCCGCTTCTTGTCTGCCTCGAAGGAATAGATCATCTGGAACAGACGCCCGCCGTCTTTCGAAATGAAGATCGGGGCGCCGTCGGGCACGATGGGCCGGATGGGACGCGAGCCGATGGTGCTGTCGGACCCGATGACGGTGGTGGTGGGGCCGATGACCAGTTCGGCGGAAGATGAGCGGGTCGAGAATTCTTCACCCAGCGCGCCGATGTAAAGCGCACTGGCGCCCGAGGCCAGCCAGATGATCCGGTTCAGCGACGACTGGCCCGCCACCGAAAAGGCGAAACTTTCGTCGGCCTCGATGCCAGGGCGGAAATCCTCGTAATCGCCCACGGCAGAGGCCCAGAAGGTGCGGGGGTCTGAAGGTGTGGCGGCGGCTATCAGCCGCTGATCATGCGAGGCAAGGCAGGATGGATAGCCGTGGCGCGCCGACCATGCACCATCCGCCCAGCGATAGGTCGCCTGCGTCACCACCCCGCGCGGCAACTGGCGCAGCACGGTGGCGCTGGCCGAAGTCGGGCTGGCAACGGCGGTGATCCGCACCACGCCGACGCCATCATCCTCATAGCGCCAGACCGGGCCGCCCTTTTCGGACAGGAAATCGCCATCCTCATGCACGGGCGGGTTCACGCCGATCGCCCGGCCATCGGTGCCGGTCAGGATTGAGGTTACTTCCCAACTGATGTCGCGGATGTTGCGCTTGTCGCCCAGCCCGTAGGTCGTTCTCTGGGCCCATTCGGGATAGGACGCATAGGTGATCTGGGTCCAGATGATCTCGCCATCGGTGATCGTCGTCGGGGCGGTTGTCCAGGGGCCGGGCATGGAAAAGCCCGAACGGCCCGATCCACCATCGAAAGACAGGATGCGGTAGCAGTTTTCGCCATAGATCATGCGGTCGCCGACATTCGCCTTTACGTCTGCCGTCCAAAGCGGGATGTCGGGCGAACCCACCCTGTTCAATTGCATCAGGCTGCCGACATGATTTGCGGCGAAAATCGCCGATGCAGCGGTGAGCGTGATGGCGCCGGTGGCGGCGCTGGCCTGCAACGTCCGCGCCTTGTCGAGGTTCTGCACCCGGAAGGGGCCGGTGCTGTGGTTCACAGGGCCAATGGTCCAGTTCGCCAGCCCGAAGCGCGACAGCTTCTGCATCGGTTGCAGCCCGTCCACCAGATAGATGACGTCGGCCGATTGTTCCCACTGCAGGCGCGGCAGGCTGTCCGCTCCGTAGGGCGTGGCGATTTCATAGGGCAGCAGCCCGTCCATCACCAACTGGCCATAGCGCCAGAACCGCAGGGCATTGGCCGTGAATTCCAAGGTCATGGCATCATCAGCCGCGAATTCGAAATCCACCAGACGGCCGGGGGCATTGCCGCGTGTATAGCCGTCAAAGATCGTCCCGGGCGCTCGGGTAAAGCCACCTTGCCGCAGCGGCAGAAACCCGTTGCAGGCGGCAAGCCCGGTCTGGCTGCGCTGATAATCGACGCGGCGATACAGCAGCGGACTGATCTCGCCCGAGGAAAACGACAGTTGCGCCGGGGTGATCGTGGTCATCGCAGCGCCTCCGACACCCAGTCGGTGATTTGCGCTTCGCCATATGGCGCCGGGCTGGCCGTGCGGGCATCGGATTTCGAACAGCGGCGGCGCAGCTCGTCCAGCGCATTGGCCAGACTGGCGCGCTTGGTTTCGACACCCAGCCAGCGCGGGGCCATCAGCACGGCCAGTTGCAAGGCGACGGCGGCCCGGAAAGTGGCAGGCAGGCGGCTTTCGTCCTGCACGCGACGGGTATAGCGGATGCCCAGCGGGGCAGGGGCATCGGCGCGCAGATAGCCCTCGTCCAGCCGGTAGCGCACGGCAGTATCGGTCAGCTCGCGCAGCATCACGCAATCGCCGGGCAGGGCATAGACATAGGGCAACCGGGGGTCGGCGGCGGTGCCTGACGGCAGACTTGCGGCCGGAAGTGTGACCATGCGCGAGGCAAAGGACCAATCGGTCCACTCAAGGCACATGTCGATCGCGCTGTCATAGTGCAGGGTCGCATCGCGCGCCTGATCGCTGTCATCGCCAAAGCTCGACGGGGCCGACAGCTCAACCATGCTGAAGGCCTGTGCGATGATCGTGGAGGCGGCGAAGGTGACGGGCATCAGGGCGCCTTTGGCCGGGAAAGGGCTGGCGGGGGCAAACCCCGCCAGTCAGGATCAGCGCGCGAAATACTCGAAGCGGAACGGCATCGACCCGGCGCCGGTCGCCGCGGCGATGGCATGGGCATAGATGCCGATCAGGCCGCCCGGATCGGCGGCCAGGCCGACCACCTCCCACAGCGCCTTGCCATGGTTGGCATCGCCGAACGCGATCGGCGACACGGTATTGCCCGCCGATTTCAGGACGGCTGCCAGCGCATCCACGTCATCAACGGTGCCGATGCGGATGGCGGCAAAGCCCCAGTTTTCCACATCGAACGCGGTGCGGTCGCCCAGCACGGCATAGGACGGGATATCGGCGAGGTGGTATTTCGACAGGTTGCTGTCGGTCGAGGCGTTGGAAACGCTGCCCTGCACCATGATCGGCCGACCCCGCGAAAATTCGGGATCGAGGCCAGAGGCGGCGGTCAGATAGTCAGCGATCAGATTGGACTTGCCAGAGACGACGGCCATGATCGGCCCTCCTTTCAACGATGGTGGAAAAGGATGGCCGGATCATCCGGCCATCTTGGGCCGGATCAGGTCTCGGTGCAGGCGATCACACGCACGCCGCCGTCCTGGACGCGGGCGCAATCGACACGGGCCGAGACATAGACATAGGGCAGCTTCTTCGCGCTGGTGTCGTTCCACATGTCGCCCTGGATGTCGGCCCAGATGCCCAGCATGATGTTGCGCTTGGACCAGACCGGACACAGCCGGTTGCCGCTGGCATCCTTGGGCAGGCGGTTGGTCTGGATCCACGTGTAGCCCATCAGGGTGGTGGGCTTGCCGGTCTTCAACTGCTCGATGTTGAAAGCGTTCAGCGGCGTTGCGGAAGCGGCCGCGATGTTCAGCAAGTCGGTCACCTGCTTGGGGCTGATCGCGCAATAAAGCGGGTCATCCTGCTCGATGCCGAAATCGGCAAGCGCAAGGTCTTCCTTGACGTCGATCATCTTGGCCAGCGTCAGGCCCGTCGCAGCGGCGGCGATGACGTTGCCCGCAGGCAGGGCCGAAGTGGTGCCGGGGCGTTTGCCCTCGTTGACGCGGCCCATGATGCCGCCGAACGCCACCTCGAACTGATTGCCGACTTTCTGGACGCCCAGAATGCGGTCCATGACGCCACGGTTCACCTTGGCGGTATGGTCGCGCACGAAATGGCTGGTCGGGTCCATGGCCAGATCGAACTTGTCTTCCTCGTCGATATACTGACCGCTCTCGATCTTGTCGGGACGAACCAGCCAGCGACGGGTCAGTTTGGACGGGTTTTCGGGGTTCCGGCGCGAGCGTTCCTCGCTGACCAGATATTCGCCGGTGCCGACCAGATCGGCGATGGACTGCGCCTCGCCGGTGCAGCGCATTTCCGTCACGGCGGGGCGCAGAGTGTTCTGCAGTTGCTGGGCCACCATCAGGACGTTCTGACCATAGGTGAGCCGATGCCACTGCTCTACGAGTTGTTCCTGGGGCATGTTGCCCTCCTTTGAAAACTGCGATGGACTGGAGTTTTCGGAGGGGCTGCCCGTTCACTTAGACGGACCCGGCCTTGGTGTAACGTCACCCGAACGGCCGTCTTTGCCCGGCTGCCAAGCGGACGCCCAAGGGGCGCTACCCGTCAACATCTTGTGTGCCACAAGACGGGAAATCCAACAAGAGGGATTGACAAAGAAAATCGCCCCACCTTTCGGCAGGGCGATTCTGGTGCGGGGGCGGATTACAGACGATCTGAATGGGTATTGGCCTAAGCCGCAGGGCTCCTGATGCCCGCCCGGTCCCAAGCCCTTTTTCCGGGCCGCGCCATACCGTCAGCCGCCCGATGCGATCTTGGAAAGCCGGGCGATGGTGGGCTGCAGCTCGGCCAGTTTGGCACTGTTGCCCTCGGCAAAGGCCTTGCCATAGGCCCCATCAGGCGCGCGAAGCTGCGCAAGCTGCTGGCGGGCTTCGGCAGGGGTGGTGCCGAAGGCGGCGGCGCCACCCTTGGCACCGCCCAGCATCGTGTCATCGCCCAAGCTCTGCGCGATGGTGTCGAAGAGGCGGATCACATTGGCATCGCCGATCTTGGGCGACAGCGCCTTGGCAAAATCGGCGATCTGATCGGCACTCATGCCCGCCTTTTCGGCCACGATCTGCGCCGCCTGGCTGGCGCGCAGCATCCGGGCATCGGCCTGCGGCCCCCAATCCTTGACCAGATCGCTGCGCATCCGGTCATTCGCCGCGGCCAGTTCGGTCTCGGCGGCGCCGTTCATGGCGGCGACCTTCTTGGCGTAGAGGCCCACCATGCCCTGCACGGCCTGCGGCGGCAGTCCGTTCTCAAAAGCAAAGGCGCGGGCTTCGGCCTCGAAATCCTTGTCCCAGGCGGCGTCCTTGGGCCAGTCCTCGGGCGGGGCGATCTTGTAGCCATCGGCGGTTTCCGGCAAGCCGAAGATGTCGCGGTTGGCCTTCATCCAATCCGGCAGCTTCTGATCCTTGCCGGGCTTGTCCAGAATGGAAGCCGGGTCTTTGCCCAGCCGCTGCATGGCGTGGCGGTGCATATCGGTGACCTTGGCCAGAGCATCCAGCGGATCGTCAACCGTCAGGCCGCTGGCGGTCAGGTGCTTGCGGTGATCATCCGAAAACTTCTGACCTTCCCACCATTTGCCAGCGGGTTTGCCATCGCCGCCACCGCCACCGGCACCAGCCCCGGTTGCGGCCGCCGCAGCAGCAGCAGCCGCAGCGGCGTCAGCGCCGCCCGGATCGGCACCCGCGCCGCCGCCCATGCCGTCACCCTGCCAGAGCGGGATCTTCAGCCAGAATTTACCGTGCATCGTCAACCTCCATGAGTTTCGCAAGTTCGGAATTGGTCACGCCCCCCAGGGCGAGGATCTTCACGCCCATGTCGCGCTGGCCCTGTTCATAGGCCAGCCGCACCGGGTCGATCGGTTCGGGCACCTCAGCCCCGTCCTGAAACAGGGCGGGGCGAAGGGACAGGATGCGGGCCAGCCCGATGATGTCGCTGGCCAGCTGCGGCTCGCGCACAAAGGCGCGCTGCCAGCGGGCGGCCATGTCGGCGGCAAGCCCCTTGGCCGGGAACATGGCCCGGAAGATGGAAAAGCGGTCGAGGATCATACCGGATCACCCACCTCCATCATTGCTCCAACCCGTGCCAGTTCTAGGATTTCGCGCCCGAACGGCGACCCCGTGTAGAACAGCGGGCGCATGGCAAAGGCCGAATTTTCTGGATGTAGGCGTCGGGCGCGGGCAAACTCGAATTTCACAAGTGTAGCGAGGCACATTCTGAGCTTGCCAACCGTAATAGTGCCGTCACACCAACGGATCACGCCAAAAATTTCGGCTTCCGTCATTGCCCCATCCCCATCATCGCCGCCGCCTCGGCCCCATCCTTGGCCGCCTTGGCCACGCCCGGCGCGGCCTGCGCCATCATCATCATCTGCTGCTGCTGCGCCTGCGCCTGGGCGATCTGGTCGGCCTCATCGCGGGCGCGCAGGATCGAGGCGGGCAGGCTGGGGCTAGCATCGTGCAGGGCTTCCAGCATGGCATCGGTGTCGATCCGCCCGCTGATCCGGTTCAGGTGATCCTGCCCCAGCCCCGCCAGCGGGGCCAGATCGACCAGGAACTGGCGCACGGCAAGCCCCTCGCGCGCGCGCAGGGCCATGGTCGCGGCGGACTGATAGCGCACCTGCAGGGGCAAACCTTCGGCCTCTTTCGGCGGCGGCGGGATTTGCCCGGCCTTCCACAACAGGCGGAAGCGCCGTTCCACCTTGCGGGCGGCGTATTCCTCCATGATCCGGTCGGCATGGGGCGCCCAGTTGCGCAGGTTCGCCTCTTCGATGATCCGCACCTCTTCGGTGGTGATCCCGGTGCGGTTCGACAGGGGCATGATCGCGTAATGAAAGGCCTTGGCGATCTCTTCGACCTTGGCCTGTTTTTCCGCCTGCGTCAGATTGACCTGCCCGGTCACGCCCAGGACATCGACCATGCGCTGCCCGCGCACGTTCATGCCGCCGTAAACGGTGCCGCCCGGCACCACCCGGCCATTCAGCGGCCAATCCTCGCGGCTGGGGGCCAGCAGGGTGGGGTCGGCGGCCCGCTGGGCGGCGCGGATCGTCGCCGCTTCCATCTGATGCAGCACCCGCGCGGCAGGCAGGGCGATGAAACCCGGCCCGGTGCCATAGGTGAAGCCGCTGTCCACATCCCAACGGGGGGCATAGAACGGCATTTCGTCATAGCCCGAAAGGCGGATCAGCGCCTCGTCCACCTCACAGACATAGAGCGACAGCCATGCCTTGCCCTGCGGCCCAAGTTTGCCCTTCTGCCAGCCATAGTTGCGGCAGACGTGTTGATAGAACACCAGCTTTTCGGTCTGGCCCTTGTCATCCATCTCGATGACCTTGGCGGGCAGCGCGCCCTTGCCCTCGAACATCGCCCGCGCCCGCCGGGGCGTCAGATGGAACTTGCGCACCACCTCGACCACGCGGTTATGCGCGTCGATGTCATAGACCACCTCGGCCAGCGAGAGGGTCACGTCGATGAAGCGGCGGTTGCCCTCGTCAATCTCGTCATAGCCCGCGCCGTTGCCGAAGGCAGCAAGGTCGGAATAGGCTTGGAAGGTCGCACCGTAAAAGCCCGAAACTTCGGGGCGGAAGCTGTTCAGCACCGTGCGGGTGGCGCGGTCATTCCATTCCGCCATCGGCTTCCAGTTGTTCAGGTCGCGGTCGGGGGTCTCCAGCCCGGCCCAGCGGTTTGCCGGGTTGGTGATCGCGGAATAGATGCCAGCCGCAAAGCTGGACTGGGCGATGATCGGTTCCGACGACAGCGGCTTCGACAGGTCGCGGGTCGCGGCATCAGACAGGCCGAAACCGCCGCGCTGGGGCCGGATCAGCCGGGCAATATCCTCCCAATCGGCCTCGAACTGGCTGCGGCCGGATTTCAACTCGCCCCAGCGACGGATGCACTCCTGCGCGCGGGGGTCTTTTTCCATCACCGGGGCGGCCATCATTGGGCGACCCCCCCCATGGTGGCGGTGCTGGCGCTGATGCCGGTGGGGCTGGTCAGCACATTGGCGGCGGCACCGGCGCGGCGGCGGCGCAGGCGGGCCTCGATGTCGGCCGACTGGACGGCCTCGGTATTGTCATAGGCCGCAACGCGCTGCGATGCGACTTTGGGCATGGCGGGAACGCACATGGTCAATCTCCTTCGGTTTCAGGGGCGGGGCGAGGCAACAGGGCGAATTGCCGGAAATGGGCGCGGCCATCGGCGCCGAAACCCGGCATGTCGGTTTCACAGTCAAAGCCGATCGCGCGCAGAAACCGCGCGGCGCTCGGGTGGCCCGCCCAGCACCGGGCTTCGACCCGGTGAATACCTTGGGCACGGCAATAAGCGGGCAGCTCGGCCGACAGATGCAAGGCAAGCTCGGCCAGCGGGCGGCGGAATTGCGCATGGTCGCGGGCCAGAAGGGCGGCCTGTGCCACGCCTGCCTGCCCGGTGTTCACCAGCGCCGCCACGGCAAAGGGGGCGCCGGTGGCGGTGCAGAACACATGGCCCGCCACCCAGAAGCCCCGCATCGCCCGCCAGTCGGCGAAGATCGCAAGACCGCCTGCTGTCTGGCCGCGCACCAGCTCGGCCTCGATATGGTCGTTCAGATCAAGGCGCGACAGCACCACATGCGCGGCGGTGTCTTCATAGGGGCGGACTTGGATCATGCTGCGATCCGCGCCGTCTTGTGCATGGCCGCGCCGCCAAAGCGCGAAATCACCGTGGCAGGGTCAAAGGCGCCGCTCTGCCAGTCGGCCAACCGGCGCCGCAGCTGCTGTTCAACCCGGACGCCGTTCAGCCCGGCCATGGCGCAAACCATGTGGAAATCCCGCGAACCGATCCAGCGCAGGGTTTCCAGATGCTCCGTGGTGCAGCAGCCCTTTTCGCTGCGCGATGTGCGGAAGGCGTCCCTTATGGCCTGCAGCAACACGCCCAGCCAAAGATGCTGTTGCCGCGAAACCATCACAGAGCCCCCCCTTGCAGCAGGGCGCGGCGGGCGGCGCGGGCCCAGGCGGTCAGGGCGGCGGCATTGCCCTCGGTCGCGCTGGCCGAAACGCCGCGCATCCGCGCGACATTGGTGCCACCACTGAAGACCAGTTTCAGCCCCTGTTCGGTGGCATAGCGCCCGATCAGCTCTTCCAGCCGGGGGCGGCTGGCCTTCACCGCCTCGATCTCGGCGGCAAGGGTTTCAAGGATCAGGGCGCGGGCGGGGGTCATCTTCACATCGGTCATGTCAGTTCATCCCCAGGGCTTGCTTATACATGTCCAGCACCGCCTCTTCCTCGGCGATGTCGTCGGGCTTGCGCTTGCGCAGGGCGATGACCTTTTTCATGACGACGATGTCATAGCCCCGGCCCTTCGCCTCGGCGAAAAGCTCTTTCTCCTGCTCGGCGATGTCGGCCTTTTCGCGGGCCAGCTGCTCGGCCCGTTCGATGAACTGGCGCAGCTCGTCGGCGGTGACGGTGTAGGGGTCAGCGGGTTCGGTCATGATCAGCCCTCACAAAGGTTTAGGGCATAGCGCAGCCCCATCGCGGCAATCTGGATAGCTTCCTTGCGCGCTTCGTCCGACCGGCCGGTGTCGGCCCGCACGTGTTCTCGCAACTCCTCCAGCTCTTCAAAAATGACGCTCCAACCTTCGTGGGGTGAATGCATCGGGGGATGCTTGCGCTCGGCCCGCTCGACTTCTGCGGCGATCTCCATTGCAATTTCGCGGATGCGGTCGGCCATGATCACAGCACCACACCCCAGTCCTCGGCCAGCATGTCGGTCTGGCTGGCCAGCCAAGGGACAAAGCCGTTGTCGGCTGTCTTCATGCCGATCCACGGCAGCAGATCGTCAGCGCCGATCATGGTCTTGACGCCCACATCATAGGCACCGGAGGACACATAGGCGAGCCACATGCCCTTGCCGTTCCATCCCCGGCGCGCCACCTTCGCGCCAGCTTTCAGCGCCACCAAGGCATCTCCGAACGACATGCCACTGATCGGGGCGGTGGCAGGCACGTAGGTCGCAGCGAAGATATCGGGCTTGCAGGGGTAGTGCTCGCCCTTCACGCCCCGGATGATCCAGTCGCCGGGGTTCGCCTCCATAGTGCCTTCAAGAGTGTAAATTTTGAACACCCCCCGGTCGGCCTTCACAAAGGCCTCGTAGTCCCCAAAAGAGGAAAACCACTGATCCCATTTCGGGTGCTTGCCGGTGAATTCAAACACCGCAGCAAGGTTTTCGCCGGTGTAGAGGATCGCGTCGATCACTACCGGCAGCTTTTGAAATTTCGTCACTTCACAGTCCTCCATAAGGGTTCAGCAGGTCGTAGGTCGTTGTCAGGCCGCCCCGGGTATCGTCCAGGGCGGGGCCGCCGTTGTGGCCCATGGCTTCGGGCCGGGCGGTGTCAGGAAAGCTGCCGGGGGCGGTGCCATCGGCCTTGCTGGCCGACAGCAGCAGGTATTGCAGGGCGTCCATCACGTTCGCTTCGGTCAGGCTCTTGTCCGGCACCTTCCGCTTGTCGCCCTGAGCGTTGATGTCGAAGGTCCAAACATAGCGGGCCTCAAACCCGGCAATCAGGAAGGTGCAGCCGGGGTCAATCAGCAGGCCCGGCTGCCCGGCATGGATCGGCGCTTCCAGTTGCGCCCGCACCGCTTCCAGCCGCGGCGTGATGCGGTTGGTGCCGATCCGCTGCGGCCGCACCCGGAAACCTGCGGCCCGCCCGACAAGGCGGTTCCAGGTGTCGTTTTCGTCGGCGGCTTCGGATGCGCCATGTTCACCCGCCATGTCGGCCCAGGCGCCTTCGATCCGGCAACCCTGAAAGCGGGGTTCGGCCAGCAGGTCGGCCAGCCGCTCGCCAAAAACCCGCGCCAGCAGGCGTTCCTTGGGAAAATGCAACTCGGCCAGGATTTGCCAGTTGATCCGGCGCAGCATTCCCGTGCCCTCGATCAGCACCTGACCCACCACGGCCGCACCCTTCAGGCCCTGGTCCATCCCCAGCCGCAAAGGCACGCCCGGCCATGGCTGCAACGGGGCCTCTGCCACATGGATGCGGCGGCTGAACTCGCGCTGAAACACCGGCTCACCGGCGCGTTCATGCACGATCCTGTTGCGCACCAGCCGGTCGATCTGATCCGACCGGCCCAGCAGGGTCATGGTGGCGATCTGCCCCTCGTAATAGCCGGGCGGCAGGTTTTGCAGGTTCTCGCAATCGGGTTCGCCAAAGCCGGGCTGGCGATAGAAGCTGATGCTGATCTTCGGCATGCCCTCGGGCAGTTGCTTGTTCAGAAGGTCCAGCACCTCGTCCCGCTTGGCCTGATCATGGAACAGGTCGATGGCCCAGTTGCCCGGTTCCGGCGCGTTGAAATCGCCGATCAACTGCCGATACAGGCGCAGATGGTCCGGGTAGCCTGCGAAATGCGGCTGGCCCGGGTAACGGCCGATCCGGGTGATCGCGTTCACGATCACGTCGATCGGGTTGGTGTCCATCTCGTGCAGCCAGATGTCGGTCGCCTGATACCCGCGCAAGCTGCCCTGGATGTCGTCACCAAAGGCCATGAATTCGACGGTGAATTCGATCTCGCCCAGCCCGTCATCGAAGATCATGACAAAGGTCACCGGGCCACCGCGCCCGCCCGCCCATTCGCCCAGGTGCTTGGGATAGACCTTCAGGAAATCGGGGATGGTGGTGGACCAAAGCTGCCGATAGGTCGCCCGGATCACCAAGAGCTTGTAGTGCCGCTTGCCGTCGATCACCGATCGCGGCATGGCCATGGCGCGGCGCAGGCGCGATTTCAGCATGGTTGTCGTTTTGCCCGACCCGACCGGCCCCTGCAGCCCGACCACGGTGCCATCGTCCCAATAGGCGGCCTCGGCCTTGGGGCCCGGAAAGGTCTGGGGTTCGGAAAGATCGAGGTTGCCAGTGGCAAAATCGCCCTCTAGGCTGTCGATTGCCTCTTTCGCCGTCATCCCAGACAGCAAATTCCGCAACTCCTGATCGGTCCCGACCTGCTTTGCCAGATCGTCCACACCCATCAGGGCCGCACCACGCCCGGCGCCTTCGCCGGGTTGGGCAAAAGCAATCCCCCGACCCCGTTTTGCCACGCCCCAGTATCGCGTCATGACCGATCCCCCAAAAGGGAGACTGGCCTCACAGCCAGGGGGAGACAGTCTTGGCGCGGGAGGCCCCCCCGGGGGGGCGAGGGGGGGGCGAAAACGGCGGGGCGGGGGGCCTGCCGCCGGGCAGCCGATCGGCTGGGCAGTTGATTTTCGATCAACCAGACGCGGGCCGATTTGCCCTGTGATTTCAACACGTTGCTCATGCCGTCCGCGCCTCACCGTCCGCCACGCTGCGGGCGTTTTCCGCAACCTGTTGATTTTGCTGCATTTCATGGGGCATTGGCGGCGGGGCGATCCGGCGCGGCGCCGGGGTGATATCGCGGGCGCCATTCGGCCCGGCAGGCGGCACCTGGGCGGCCTGCTGCGGCCCGGCCACCACCACCTGCACCACCTGCTGCGGCACCACGTCGCCGCCCAGCTTGGCCAGCCCATAGGGCAGCATCGCCTCGACCGCCCGCAGCTGGGCCGTGAAGATGAACTGGAAGGCCGACAGCCGCTGCGCCATGGTGGCGCTGGTGTCCAGCTCGGTCTCGACCAGCGCCTCAAGCTCCTTGTTGAACACATAGCCGGTGCGCCGCGCGCCCGCCGTGGCCCATGCCAGCACCTGCTCGGTGCGCGCCAGCGCGGTCACGAAGGCGTCGTCGCCCGAGGCCATGCCCGCCATTTCCACCAGCACGTCTTCGGGCATCCGCAGGCCACGGGCAGCGCACCAGTCCCGAAGCTGGCTCTGGGCCTTGCCCTTGCCGCGCTTGGCCCGCTCGCTGTCGCCCGGCTGCGCCTCGTCCGGCAGGAAGGTGAGCTGCTGACCCGAGGCCCGCACCTCTTCGATCCGCTCGGCGGCTTCGGCGGCCAGAGCCTCAAAGGAATTGACCCGCGCCATGGTCAAAATTCCCCCTTTTTGAAGTTTTTCAAGGCCTTAGCGCACCCGCTACCAGTAGCCGCCCGGCTGGTAGCGGGTGGTAGCGGCATTTGGTAGCGGCTTTTTCCCTTTGCAGCCAAAGACTTAACTATATCCGCTACCGTGCTACCAGAGAAATAGAGAGAGCCATACGTGCGCATGCGCGCGCGCGCGCACATGCATGTATAACACGCGCGCGAGGCGGTAGCGCGGTAGCGGATCGCGCAAGCCATTGATTTTGAAGATAAAAGTGCGGTACCGGGGCAGCTACCAAATTTTCCGGCTTTGGTAGCGTGGTAGCGCCCTGACCCGTTGCCGCAGCACAGGCCCGCGTCTTGATTATCGGCCTCCACGGGTCGGGGTGCAAGGGCGAAATAACCGCGCGAAATCATGGCCTTGAACGTGTCAAGCGAAAACATCAGTAGGTGTCCTCCATGGAAATCGGCGGGGCCGGGGGCGCAGCGGCTGCAGCGTCGGCATCGTCGAAGAACATCAGGCCGGGCATGGCGCTGAACGGCACTTCGGTCCCTTTGGTCTGCAGTCCGTCGATCCGGCGCGGCCCGGCATTGGCCACCGCGCCCTTGACGCGCTTCAGGCTCTGCGTCCAGGCGCCCTGCGCCCAGGCTGACCGCTGGAAAATGTCCTTGAGGCCCTGCATCTGCGCGTTGGCCACAAACAGCACCGGCGCCTCGGGTGTGCCCACCACGCGCAGCCCGATCGAGGCGAGAGAGGCATTCGCGCGCTTGGCATAGTCCGCCAGCGCGGTGCTGTCGGCCAGCCCTTGGGTGTAATCGTCACCCGACTGGCCAAACAGCCGCGCGCCTGCCTTGGGCCGCTGCCCAGCGGCTTTGAGCCATGTGGCGATGGTATGCCGCTCGCCCCGCCGGAACGGGTCGAACGTCTGCGACAGCAGGTGCGTCAGCACATCGTCGGCATCGCTGCCGATCTCGTCCACGCTCGCCCGCACATTGCGCGCCACCTTGGCCGCCCAGCCCGTCAGCTCGTCGGCCGTAGGCATCTCGGCCGACAGCGCCATATGCGCCATGGCCATTATGGTGCTGTAGTTGTCGAGGTCGCGGCTGGCGCCCAGCTTGTGGGCCGCCAGCGCCTCGCGCCAGAGCGCCAGACGCTGCTCCCAGCCTGCCCAGCGGTCGATCAGATTGCGCTTCAGGATGGCGCCGCGCTTGCGCCACGTCTCGGGCCGCATGGCGGGGGGTGTGGCCCCCTCGGGCAGAGGCTCCAGCGACAGCACCACCAGACGCGACCGATCGGCAGCACCCATGCTGCCCGGAATGATGATCGAGCTGAAAAAGAAGGTCGAATAGACGTTGCCGCTGGCGCCCTTCTGGTCGGCGCTGCCCCGCATCCACTCGCCGCCCGAACTGGCAACGCGCGCCAGGTCGATGATGGCCTTTTCCTTGCCGTTGCCATCCTCGCCCGGCTCCAGCTCGTCCAGCGCCACCGGCAGGCTGCTGTGGCCGATCCGGCTGGTGATGCCGGACTTGGTGGCGTCGGTGGACTGGATCAGCCCGCCCAGGCCATGCAGATGCTTCAGCAGGTTCTGGAAAGACGATTTGCCCGTGGCGCGGCTGCCGGTGTTCCAGAAGGTCGGGCGCCAGGCCAGCGCCCCGCCCATCATCTGACAGCCGACCATGCCCAGGGCGAACATCGCGTCCACCTCGGGCCGGGTCCATGCCCAGGTGCCGAAAGCCTCCAGAATGGCGGGCGCCGGGTCTGTGACCTTTTCGGCACCGGCGGGGTGTGGGCGCGGGATCGACGGATAGGCGGGGTAGATCTTGCCCGGATGGGCATCGGGCGGCCGCTCCTGATCGCCGATCAGCAGGGCATCGCCGGTGTGATAGACCAGATTGCCATCATCATCGACCCATGCCCCGACACCGCGCACCGCGCCATCGGGGCTGAACAGGCCCTTTTCGCTGGCCGCCGCATACATCATCATCGCGGCAGTGGTCTGGTCAAACCGATGGGGTTTGCGCGTCGGAGGCTGTCCGTCCTTCGGGGCGTTCCACTGGGCAAAATGATAGCACAGCGCCGGAATGCGGTTGCCGAAGAGCTTGAGGATCTGTTGCGCCTCCAGCTTCTGGACGCCCTGCATCTGCGACAGCACATCGAGGTAGTAATAGGTGCCAGCATTGACCCCCAAGGGGCGCACCGGGCAGCCGCGCCAGATTTCGCCGCGCGGGCGGTCATGTGACGGGCCACCGCCCGGCTCGGCCGGGGGCAGCGCTTCGGGCGGCGGGGTTTCCGGCGGCGGCGGTGGCGGGGCGGCCCCGCCCTTGCCACGGCCCTTGCCCGGCGTGGCGGGCGCCAGCGGGGCATCGTCCAGCGCCTCGCCCAGCTGGTCCAGCGGGCGCAGGGGCGTGACATTCCCCTTGGGCCGGGCCGGGGCCTTGCGGCTGCCTGCCGGGGCCAGCGCGGGGTCAAGGCTGCGCGGCACCGGCGCCGGATTGCTCATCCAGTCGTCGTCGGGCAGCTCGGGGGCATTCTCATCTGTCAATTGCGGCCTCGGGATGGGTGCGGCCATAGGTCTTGGCGGTGTGCTTGCGGTCCGATTTGACCATCACGGCAATGATGTCGCCCTCCTGGACGCCATTGCGCCACGCCTTCAGGATCGGCACCGAACCCCATTTTGCGACCGCATACTGCAGCGCGTGGCGCAACAGGGGGGGGGCAGGCATCATGCGCCGCCATGTCCGCCTCGCGGGTGGTGCGATAGCTGCCGTAGCCGTTGCCCCTGCTCATGCCGCCACCTCTGCCGTGCAGGACCAGCTGGCGCGCAGGCCGGTCTCGGTCTCCAGCGCCGCCGCCATGGCGGCCCCGGCAAACTCGCAGCCCTCGGGCGCAAACATGCGCCCCGCCGGGATCGCCGTCACCGCGCCGCCGCCGGGGGCCTGCAGGAAGATGATCAGCAGCCAGGCCATCAGGCCGCCTGCGCGGGCTTCGGGCTGAAAAATGTGACCCAGTAGTAGCCATCCGGCATTGGGCCGACGATGCCGCTGCCGGTCGGGTCGTTGTAGATCTCGCCGTCCAGAACCACGACAGAATGACCGCTGCCGATGCTGCTGATGCCGCCAAGGATCAACGGCACGCCGATCATCATGTAGCCCAGCGTTTGCAGGATGGCGGGCAGGCCGCCCGGTCCATCCGCCGGATACAGCACATGCCCTTCGACAAGCCCACGACTGTCGAGAAAATCGACAATCCGCTTTGCCTGCACTTCAGCAGCGACGTTCGGGCCTTCCTCGTAGAAGTGGGGAACCTCTTCAGGCTCCAGCCCCAGAATGGTGCAGACGCAGGCCCGGTGGCAGTCGCCATAGGTTCCGCCAGCTGGATCGTGACGGACGGTGTTCTTGACCTTCTTCATGCTGCCCCCTGTTCTGCATCCCGCGCCGCCAGCACCCGCTGCAGCGCGTCGTTAAGGTCTTCGCCGGGGCGCTCGCTGCGCCAGACGCGCACCGCCCGCCCCTTGGCCTGGTGAAAGGCCACGGCCTGATCGAGCATGTCCCGCGCCGCCTCGGCCTCGTCATTGTCGGCGGCCAGCACCACCTCGGCCACCGTGTCGGGCAATTCGACATTGCCCATGTTCCAGACCGATCCGGCGGCAACCACAAAGGCAGGCGGCTGCCCGCGCAGGGCGCGGATCATCATCAGCGACAGCGCATTCTCGATCCCCTCGGCCACATAGACGCGCGACCCCGCCGGGGCGTCTTTGAGCTTCCGCATCCCGCCGCGCGGGCCCAGCTCGCCGCACAGACGGATCGAGCCGCCGGTGTAATCGGTCAGCACCTTCTTGGCGTCGGGCACGGCGGCCTTGGTCCAGCGGCCATCGGCGCCGATCGTCAGATAGGTGCGGTGGCAGTCGATGATGGCACCGCCCCGGGCAATGGCGGTCACCATGGCGGGCAGCGGCTTGTGGCGCTGCACCTGGCGCACTTCGCCGGTGGATTGGTCCACGATGTCCTCGGTCCAGTAATACCGGCATTCGGCATGGTAGCGGATCGCCCGCGGCGGCCAGGGCAGGGCGCGCAGGTCAATGCCGCGCCCCTGCAGGTAGAGATCAACCGGCGTTCCGGTCAGATCCTCTCGCGCCGACAGCCAGATGCCTTCGGCCACCTTGCGGCGCTTGCGGTCGGCCTCGACCTGACGGCGGGCCTGATCCTCGCGCTGCCGCTTCAGGCGGGCGGCGGCCTCTTCCCGGCGGCGGCGGTCTTCGGGGCTTTCAGTGTCCAGCCCCAGAAAGGCGCGGGCCCATTTGATCGCTCCGGCGGCATCGAGGTTCAGCGACATCGCCACCAGGTCGATCACATCGCCCTTTTCGCCGCTGGCATAGTCATTCCAGCGCCCGGCCTTTGGCCCGGTCATGGTGATGCAGAAACTGCCCACCTTGCGGTCGGCCCGCCCGGGGTTGAGCGTGAAATACCGGCCCCGGGTGGTATGGCTGCCCTGCGCGGGCGGCGCCAGCTGATGCACCACGGCATCGAGGCGCGCCAGAAGCCCGTCCTTGATCTCGTCGATGGTGACCTGCTGGCGCATGGCTTAGGCCTGCCCGTGCCGCTTGGCCCGCTTCACCGCGCGCGCCTTTTTCGCCCGGCGCCGGTCCTGTGCCACGGTGGTTTTCGACCTGCCCGGGCGTCCGCCCCAACGGTTGAGGTGATAGGCTGTCGGCACCGGGAAAAGATCAGCCTGCCCCGCAAGGGCAATGGTCAGACGGTGCAGAAAGCTGACCATCACTTGCCCCCCTTGCCGGTCCAGCCTTTCAGCGCCGCAATCAGATCGGCGCGGGTCCAGCGGCGGGCCTTGGTTTCGGGGTCGAGGCCCGACAGACGGTCCCAGCGGTCCTGCACCTGGCGGGCGTCAAGCCCCATGTCCTCGGCGATCTCGCCCGGCTTCCAGCCCTCTTCGGCCAGCGTCAGCAGCGTGAAATCCCGCTCCATCGTCCAGCCGCCCTTGGCGGGCAGCGCGAACAGATGCGCCTCGATCGGCGAAAGGTCGGCCCGGGGCAGGGGCGCAGGATCAAGGGGCGCGACGGGGGCAGGGGAGGAAACCGCACCCCCGTCACTGGCCCCGGCTGCCGGGGAGGAGGGGGCGGCAGGCTCGGGGATGGGGTCGGCGGCATGGTTTTTGCGGGCCTCGGCCTCGCGCAACGCCACCTCGAAGGCGGGTTTCAGGCGGCTGTAAAGCCGCGACTGCGCGCCGTTGAAGGGGCGGCCCAGCTCTTCGGCCGCCGCGCGGATCGCCGCCGCCTTGGGCGCCCCCATGATCATCGCCCCGACGGTGATCTGGATCAGCCGGGCATCTTCGGCATCGGTCCAGATGGTCAGCGCGGCAAGCGCACTGGCGCTGCCCGGGGGCGGAGATTGCGGGGCAGGGCTGGCAGGCATCAAGGGGGCGGCATCGGCCATGGCGGCGCCGATGGCCGATGCCAGCGACATTTCGGGCAAGACCTCCGGCCGGGCTTCGGCGACGGACGGGCCGGCAGGGTCTGCCTCCGTGTCCATCGCCTGCACGGGGTCATTCTCCGCAGGATCAAGCCGCTGCAGTCCTCCCCGGTCTCCGCCCAGCTTCTCGGGATCTTCGGGTGCGACGGCGGGGTCAGATGCTGCCACCTCTGCCCCGCCATCGCCCGCCCCCTCGGCCTCTGCCACAAGGGCAGACTGCTCTGGCTCCGGGGCCGGTTCGGGTTCATGCGCGGCGGCGGGGTCGCTTGCCTCTTGCCCGCCGCCGCTGGCCCGCCCTGCCGGGGCCTTTTCGGCCTCTGCAACCGGATCGGCTGCGGCAGGGGTGGGATCGGAATTCGTGAACAGGACGCCGGGCGCTGCAGCCTGCCACACGCTGCGCGTCAGCGGCAGGCGCCAGTCGATCGACAGCGCGGCGCCATTGAGGCCGGTCAGATCAAAGCGCACGTCGAAGCCGATTGCGGCCAGATCATGCCCGGCGCGGCACAGCGCCGAAATCGCGCAGCACATGCTGTCCATCTGAGACAGCGGCATGTGGTCAAGATAGGCCCGTTCGGGCGCGGCATCGGGGTCACTCATCGGGGCAAGTCCTGCTGAAAGGTGGATCGGAAGGCATCGCTGGACTGCGCCAGCCGCGCCCAGGCGAAATTCGTGGCGGCGGCCTGCACGGCCAGATCGGCCCGGCACCATTGTTCGGCCCAGTCCGGCGCCTTGCGCTGCCGCATGGCCCAGGCGGCGACCAGCCCGGCCCCCGCCTGCGTCATGCCGTCGATCGGCGGCTGGCCCAGCGTCACAGCCACAGGCAACGCCTCGGCCAGCGCCTCGATCACCAGGGGCCAGCGGTCATCCTCGGCCATCACATTGGCGGCGGCAAAAGACACTGCGTCGATCACCACCTTATGGGCCGGGCCGAAAACGGGGGCGGGGACAAGGGCCGGATCAGCCATGGAACAGCCCCGTGAAATAGGCCGCAGCGACAGTGACAGGATCATCAATCAGGCCCCAAACGGCCTGCGACAGCAGCAGCGTCCAAAAAAACCAGTCGAACCGCGACGGCGCGCGCTCGACCTCGACCACCGCGATCGGCGCGTCAGCCTGCTCTTCGATGATCCGCGCCAGACGCAGCGCCGCGCGTGGCGGCAGCCCGACCGTGATCAGGGGGGCCACCGCCGCGCCGTTGCGCAGATGCCGGGGCAACTCCTGCACAGACGCAATCTTGGCGCGATACAGACCGTCACCCATCAATATCCCTCCGCTCGCGGGCGGCGCCCCGGTCAGGGTTCAGCGCTGCGGCAAGGGCGCGTTCCAGCGTCTCGCCCAGCTTTTCGACGGCATAGGCATCGCGGCGCAGCTCTTCATACTTCGTCGCAAAGCTCAGGATCGCCGCCCGCAGGTCATCGCCGCGCGGCAGCAGCTCTTCCGCTTTGGTCCGCAGATCATCGACCGCGTGCTGCGTCAGACTGCCGGTGCGGGCCGACAATGCGACCGCCTGCGCGGCAAAGAGGGCGGGCATATGCGCGCTCATTCCGCCGCCTCCAGCCGCTGGCCGTCGCGGGCGGCAAGGATCGCCGCCACCTCTTCCTCCGCCGCGCCCCAGATCAGGTGATCCGCCGTCAGGCCCAGATTGTGGGCTGCGGAATGGGCCAGAAGGGCGCGCAAGTTCGGCGACCCCGGAATGTCCCCGGCATCGCGTCCTTTAGAACCGCGCGCCCAGAGATAGGCAGCCTTTTCGCCAAGGCCGCAGACGGAACCCAGCATCGGCACCGGGCCGATGAGGCGTTCACATACTTGGAGTGGTGTGAGGTGCTTACCCATGACGCTATATGTCGTAGAGCACGTTCGGGTGATTTGGCAAGCACATTGTGCTAATTCAGCCCGTGAACTTGCTTCCGGCGGTGCTTACCTGTGACCGCATGGATGAACAGTGGTTCAAGCAGCAAAAGCGCCGCGCGGGCGTCACGAATGCCGAGATCGGGGCCCTTCGCGGGCGCGATCACACTGTCATATCCAAGATCGTGTCGGGCGCGCAGCCTATGACCCTGGAATGGGCGCAGGCATTTGCGACGGCCCTGCAGGTGCCGCTGGCCAGCGTTCTGGAAAAAAGCGGCCATGTGGCGGCGGAGCAAATGCAGTCTGAGGCGCCGCCCGGCTTTGCTGAAGGCGATGCTACGCCTTGGGTGGCAAAGGGCGGCGAGGATCGCAGGCAGCACACGATTGCCGAAGCGTTCGGGCAGCGCCCTGGCGTTGACATCTGGCGCGTCGGTTCCACCAGCATGGCGGGTGCGGGCTTGATGCCGGGCGACTATGTGCTGGTTGATACCCATGCAGCCGAGCGGGTCAGTGCTGGTGATACAGTGATCGCGCAGGTTTATGCCCGCAACGGCACCGCGCGCACCGTGCTGCGCCGCTGGGCGCCGCCCGTTCTGATCTCGATTGGTGGCGCGGCGGAAACCGTCGAGGTGCATGTGGTGGATAACGACAACGTTGTAATCAGGGGCAAGGTCATCGCCAGCTGGAGGGTGTGACATAGACAGGCTGGATGCAGCGGCGGCGGATTTGGATCGCGCACTGGGGCTGTTCATGGCCGCGCCGGATGGCTGGCGGTTGCGCGATGATCTTGAGCGCGCGGTTGATGCCTATCGCGCCGAAAGCCGCCGCGCTGCATCCGGCGCGGCGTTCTGGGTCGGTATCCCTGCGGGGTTGTTCTGGGCCATCGGGGAAAAACTGATCTTTGCGCGCGCCGACTTTGGCGATTTCGGCTGGCTGATCGGCACTATCGGCTTGCTGCTGCCTTTGGGCGTCGCCTGGGCCGCAGGAATGGTTGGCGAAAGCGTTGCGTTGAGCCGCCAGAACGCGAAATACGGGGGGCTGCTGGCCTCAACGGGATTGGCACTGCGGGCTGCGCGCGCACATTGATGTGCTTGTTATAGCACATTGTGCTTGACAGTCAGGGGTAAGCACTCCTAACTCTTGTGCATCGCTTGCACAGGAGTAACCCCGATGACCTTCGCCTTGTCCGTGCCGCTTGCGCGCCCCCGCCCGGTCGATGACCGCACGCTGGCCACGCTGCGCCGCGTTGCCCATGATGCCGCCTTCGGCGAATGCACCTCCGCCGAAGTCGAATGGCTCTTGTCCACCGCCGGGCCGCTGCTCGATGAACTCGCCCGCCGCCGCGCCGCCATGGCGGGCCTGCCGCCGATTGATCTGTCCAACGTCGTGATCCTGGACGCGGTGCGCTGATGGGCCGGGATCAACTGAGGTCGCTTCTCCCCGACGAAGCCCGCGCCGTTGAAGTTTACGCAGCGAAGCATGGTCGCAACTGGAAATCCAAACTGCGTGCAGCATGGATGTCGGGCGGCAATGAAGAAGGCACCGGTGGAATTTTGCGCAACTTGCGCAACACACACGGCCCGTCTTGGTTGTTCTCGTATCGGCCCGCGAAGGCGACGCGATGAACTTCTCGCCCGTCACCCTTGCCCCGCCGCCCGTCCGCCCCTCGCTGGGCCCCAAGGAACAGGGCCTGCGCCTGCGCCGCGCGGTGCATTGGGCCACCGATACCTCGCCCCATTGGGCCAATGCGCTGCAGGGGCTGCGCCTGCATCTGGTCACCCCCTCGCTGGCGCCCGCCCGGCTGGAAGGCGCGACACCATCCGGCGGCACGGTGATGCTGCGGATCGAGGGCGACCGCCTGCACTTCATCCGCATTGAACTCGGCTGGTCTCTGACCCTCGATCGCGCGCTGCCCGGCAGCCTCGCCTGATTTCGCCCGGGGCGCACGCGGGGCCGTCTGCTCGGCCCGCCCGGAACCCCAAAGCCCCGCCGCGCGTGACCGGCGGGGCCTCACGGAAAGGACCACCATGGACGTTTTCATAAACATCGTGCTGGCGCTGTCCGGCTGGGCCGTGCTGGTCCGCTGCGGCGTGGCCGCCCTGTCCGACTGGCAGGCCCGCCAGCGCGACACCTCCACCCCCTTCGCCGCCTCGATGGCGCGCTGGGGCAGCACCTGCGAACGGCGGGGGCGGTGATGACCCTGCGCCCCTTTGTCACCACCGATCAGGTGGCCTTCATGATCGGCCTCACCACCGCCGCGTTCCGCACCAAGCGGGAATATCTGATCGAAGAGGCTGGCTTCCCCGAACCGCTGGCCCATTGCCTGCGCCCGATGCGCTGGAAACGGGATGAGGTCGCCACCTGGCTGCAATCGCAGGGCCTGCCCCGCGACGAACCCCCGCCGCCCGCCCGGCCGACCGGCCCGAATGTCGTCCTTCTGGCAGAGGCCCGCCGCGCATGAGCATCCAGCTTGAAATGACCGTCACCGGCGGCGAACTCGCCCGCGCCCTGCTGCGCGACGAGGAAGAGCTGGCCTATGCCCTCAAGGAAATGGCCGAAGAAGTCAGCACGCCCAAGAAGATCGAGGATCTTGGCTATGAGGTCGGAAGCACGCTGTCCGTCGCCCAGCAGGAAGACGTTGTGACCTTCCTGCGCGCCTTGTCCGACGCGATCGAGGCTGCACCGTGACCGCCGATCTGCCGCGCTACGCCCTGTCGATCCGCCAGCCGTGGGCTTGGGCGATCATCAACGCAGGCAAGGATATTGAGAACCGGGACTGGCCGACGCGCTTTCGCGGGCCGGTCTGTATTCACGCCAGCAAGGGCATGACGCGAGATGAATACAATGGCTTTATTCGAACGATCCATACTGTCAGCCTGATACGACCCTTCCCAACCGGCGCGATGGTTCCGGCGATGCCCGAGCTAGAACGGGGCGGCATCATCGGCGTGGCCGAAATCGTGGATTGTGTCGAGGCGAGCGACAGCCCGTGGTTTTTCGGGCGGTTCGGATTTGTCCTGCGCAATGCCCGCCAGGTCGATTTTATCCCGGTCAAAGGGTCGCTCGGGCTCTTCGACTGGCGTGCCAATCTGATGGGCGCCTCCAACGCGATCGAGGCCGCGCCGTGACCCTCCTCGAACAGTGGTGTGAAAAGATCACCCCAGCGGAACGCGATCTTCTCATCAGTTGGCTGGCCGTCCAGATGCGGCAGGCCGAAGGGCTGTCCTGGCGGCCCACCGTGTTCCTGCATCGAACCTCCACCGGGCAAAGCAGCATTGTTCTGTCCTTACAGCCTAAGGGTAAATGATGACCCGCAAACCCACCCCCGCCGCCGGGCGCAAGCCTGTCCTCCCCATGGGCCTGCGTGAACGCACCCGGGCCGATGGCTCGGTGCGGCTCTGGTGGGAACCGCGCGCCGATGCCGTCAAGCTGGGCTTTGCCGCGGTTGATCTGGATGCCAACCGCATGGCCTGGTCGCGCCAGCAGGCGGAACGGCTGAATGCCGAAGTCGAGGCGGCCCGCCTGAACGGCAGCCGCAAATCGGCCAAGGCCCGCAAGACCAGCCGCTCGATCGACGATCTGATTTCCGACTATCGCGGCAGCGTCCATTTCAAGGTCACGCTCGCGGCCAAGACCCGCGACAGCTATGGCAAACTGCTGGTTCAGATCAGCGACAAATGGGGCCCGCACCGCGCCGCCGCCTTCGACAAGGCCACCATGAAGGTCTGGTATCAGGCCCTCTACACCGCCAAGGGCGCCCGCATGGCGCAGGCGCTGATCCGCATGATGTCGGTGCTGATGACCCATGCCGAAGATCTCGGCTGGCGCCCGGAAAACTCCAACCCCTGCTTCCGGCTCAAGGTGGCCACCCCCGATCCGCGCGCCCGCTCCGGCGCGGCGGCGGAACTGTCCGCGATCCTTGCCGGGGCCGACGCGCTGGGGCTGGCAGGCATGGGTCTGGCAATCCGGCTGGCCCTCTATCAGGGCCAGCGGCAAACCGATATCCGCACGGCCCGGCGCGGCGCCTTCAGCCTGCGCCCGGTGCCGGGCGCTGCGGCACAGGTCTGGGTCTGGCAGCTGCGCCGGTCGAAACGCGGCACCGAAGGCGCCATGCAGCTGCACCCGGCCGTGGTGCCGATGCTGCGCACGGCGCTGGCCGATGCAGGCACCGCCGATGCACCGCGCGGCCCGGCCGACCCGCTGATTTATGACGAGGCGACGGGCAAGCCCTACACAACCGAATTTCTGTTCAACAAACGCTGGCTGGAGATCCGCGCCTGGGCGGCCGATCCGGAGGGCGGCAACTGCCCCGGGATCGGGGATCTTCAATTCCGCGACCTGCGCCGCACCTTCGGCGTGCTGGCCCGCGCCGGTGGCGCCAGCAAAGACGACATCGGCGACGTGCTGGGCAACTCGGCCGCCGTCAACCCGCTGTTGGGCGAAACCTACATGCCCGCCAGCTTCACCTCGGCCAGCCGCGCGGTGGCGGCGGTCAAACTCCCCAAGGCAGGAAGGAAAGCCAAGTGAGCGGCAAGAAGAACATTGAATTCATGAACACGCCCGAAGTGCTGGCGGCGTTCAATGCGCTCCTTGAGGCGGTGGAAGCTTCGGTTGGCGGCCACGGCGGCATGATCAAGCATTTCGGGTTCAGTGTTCATACGACGCTGGGGCAGGCCGCCGCAACGGGGGGCCTTTGCGAGTGCGAAGGCTGCCGCGCTGCGGTTGTCGAGGTTCTGGGCAAGCATCTGGGCTTCGGCGTGCTGACGATCGGCGCGCGGTCGGGCCGCGAAGCGAGCGACAACCTCGACGCCACAGGCTCGGTGCATTGATGGCCCAGCTTTCCATCGCCGGATCGGGCCGCAGCTTTCAGGTGATGATCGGCCGCCGCGCCGTCTCGCAGCGCCGCTTCAGCTCGCCGGGCAACGCCATCGCCGCGATGCCCGGCATCGAGCGCAGGCTGCGCCCCGTCACCGTGCGCAGTTGCCTCTGCTGCGGCACGGCCTTCGCCTCGGCCGGGCCGGGCAACCGCCTTTGCGACCCGTGCAGGCGGGGCGACCATGTATAGCCTCGCTCTTTTCTCCGCCGGATTTGCCGCGGGCGTCGTGACCACATGCGTCGCTCTGGCGTTGTTGGCGCATCATCTGTCGCCCTCGGTTCCCGGCGACGGGCTGGAGAAATACCGCGATGATTGAGCCGATCTTCACGCGCCACATCGGCACCGCCAGTTTTCAGGGCACCGCCGAAGACCTGCAACGCTGGGGCTTCCGCCCGCCAATCCGCCCCGGCTGCATCGACTGCCGCGCCCCGATGGGCGGGCAACACGCCAGAACCTGCCCGGAAGAGGGCATCGTCACCCCCGAACAGACAGTGGAGCCCCGCCATGCTTGACCCCGACGCCATCGCCTATGCCGCTGCAAAGGCCCCGCAGCGCATTGCCCGCCCCCAGCCAGCCCGCATCGTGGCCGTGACAGAGCTGCTGGGCACGGTGCTGCACGACCTGGACGCCCGCCCGCCCGAAAGCCTGTCCGATGCCGAAGCCGATTTCTGGGGCTGCCTGATCGAGCTGGCCGATGACATCGCCCGCATCCGCGACCGCGCCCGCGCCGAAATGGGCGATGCGGCGGTCAGGATGCTGCGGACGGGGGCGGTGTGACAAAACCTGAAGCAATGAAGATGCGCCTGGCGCTGCGGGTCGAGGGCCATTTCTGGAATGCCTACATCGCCGATCCCGTCACGATGATGAACGCCGCACTGCTGGGCTCCATTCGCATGAATGTGATCGAAAATGATCCGGCCCTGAAAACAGCCTTTATGGCCGTCATGCAGATAGCCATGGCCAAGGTGATCGAGGAAGTGATTGGCGGCCCGGTAGAAGGCTGGGAAGAGCCGGTCGCAGCGCCACAGCACGAGAAGGCGGGGCGCGCCTGACCGTCTGACAACGGTCTGACAATCCCGGGCCGGGGTCAAGGCCACCTCCCTGTTACTCACCCGGGCTTCGGCCCGGGTTTTTTCATGGGTGCTGGGGAGATTTCGCGCTGTCCGCGTCCACGGCGGACGCTGGTGGACGCTGTGGACGCATACTTGTGTATGCCATAACTATCTAACGATTTCAGTAAGTTATGGCTCCGGCGGTAGGGATCGAACCTACGACCAATTGATTAACAGTCAACTGCTCTACCGCTGAGCTACGCCGGAACACGGGGGCCGTATAGCAAGCTGGTTCGGGGGGGGCAAGGGGGGGGCGGCAAGAAAATCAGGGGCGG
>Ga0056910_1000332_pt1 | contig 46074 bp, 33 predicted proteins | sample EBPBio232012_DNA_FD_55021 | JGI IMG/M metagenome (GOLD analysis project Ga0056910, IMG submission 55021) | Wastewater treatment Type I Accumulibacter community from EBPR Bioreactor in Madison, WI, USA - Reactor 1_1/23/2012_ DNA | ecosystem: Engineered > Bioreactor > EBPR > Anaerobic-Aerobic >... | reverse complement strand
CCGAGTTCTAAACCTTCTAAAATTTCTGCTTGACAAAATGCAGAAGGAGACTTTATTCTGGAGATCTATAGAGAGGGTACTTCCATGTTGTTCATCAATGCATCCGAACAATTTAAATCGATGCTATCGCAGCCGGCGCTGCGTATTGATGAAATACGCGCCTCCGAAACAGGCTACTTTGGCAATGGTGAGACGGGCTCTGTCGAACCGCCAATCGGCACTAATAGATTTAGTGTCTTGTCCTTAAGCAATTATCCCAAGGGCAGTGGTCGATTCGGCAGTCTCAAGGGTGGGCGCTAGTTTAGTGGTACTCTTAAGTAAGAGTTTTGGGCAATAAAAATTCGCAGCTCAATCTGATACCGAGTCTCAAGACATACTAAGCTCAACATAATAGGCTCAGTATTCTAAGCCCTGTGTATGCACTATGTTCAGTGCAGTTGCGATTGCCAAGTCACCCACTAAAAATTAGCTGGAACAAGTAGAGTTAGTGCAAGTCTTTGCTGTTCCAATCGAAAGATACTGAAGAGTATGCAAAGGTGTTGCTGAAGATAGCAATCTTCAGCTAGCCGAAAAGAGCGTAGCGAAAGCATACGCTGGTTTTCGGGCGGCTCTTGATGGCACTACCGGTAATATCACATGAGTGATTGCCGGTGCCATCAAAAGTCTTGTTTCCAGAATTGGAAATCGGTTAGACCTCAGAAATAGGAGAATCAATATGAGGTACGTAGTTGACGCTATATCAAACTGGATCTTCGTGATTGCTGCCAACCATGATTATGGTCCGTGCAATAGAGAAGTGAGGGTACTTTCTCGGGTTCAGACCCAAGATGACGCCGGCGCGGATTTTGGCGGCGAGAATAGTGTCATTGGGGCTGCACCGAATAAACGACAACTTTTTCTGGAACAAGTAAAATGGACAAACAAATTGAGCTTAAAACAATGAACGAACATCAAAGCACTGATTATGAAATCATTCATTTGCCCAGGCATAAGCCTATCAAGGCTTGGGTAAAGGGCGTACCGCTGGAAGAAGAGGCTAGACGCCAGTTGATCAACTTGGCCTCTATGCCGTTCATTCACAGCCATGTCGCCGTTATGCCTGATGCGCATATGGGAAAAGGCACCACCGTTGGTAGTGTCATTCCCACCACCGGTGCCATTATTCCTGCCGCTGTTGGTGTGGATCTTGGGTGCGGTATGATTGCGGTCAAGACCGATCTGAAAGCCAATGCTTTGCCCGATAACCTCAAAGGTCTCAGGAAAGCCATTGAAGATGCTATTCCTGTGGGATTCGCCTGCTGGAAAGATAGCCTCTCTTCATCACATCCTGCCATTAAGCGCATCAACAAAGCTTGGGCTAAACTTTCAGATCGCTTTGATGCTATTGTTGCCAAACACGAGCACTTAGACAATGGATCTCTCCGTTGCCGTTTGCAACTGGGTACCCTCGGTACCGGCAACCATTTCATTGAAGTATTGGTCGATGACTTGGGCTTTGTCTGGCTTATGCTGCACTCAGGCAGCCGCGGAGTAGGTAACCGTATTGGGACCTATTTTATCGACTTGGCCAGGAAAGACATGCAGCGTCAGCAGATTCATCTGCCTGATCGTGACCTTGCTTATTTGAGCGAGGGTGCGCAGCATTTCGATGAGTATCTTGAAGCAGTGCAATGGGCTCAAGACTATGCTTATCTAAATAGACAGGTAATGATGGCACTGCTCGTTGATGCTCTCAAATCACAGAAAGATATTCCTGAATTTCAAACCGAAGTTGAAGTGATCAACTGCCATCATAACTATGTGGCCAAAGAGCATCACTTTGGTGAGGATGTTTGGGTCACCAGAAAGGGTGCGGTTCGTGCTCAGAAAGGTGACTGGGGCATCATTCCCGGCTCGATGGGGACTGGTTCTTTCATCGTCAAGGGAAAAGGAAATGTCGAGAGCTTCAATAGCTGTTCGCATGGTGCAGGGCGCACCATGTCGAGGGCTAAAGCAAAAGCGACTATCTCGCTTGATAAGCACAAGCGTGATACAGCCCATGTTGAATGCCGCAAAGACGCAGGGATTCTTGATGAATCACCTTCGGCCTACAAGTCTTTGGACGCTGTCATGAAAGCTCAATCGGAGCTGATTGAAATTGTTCATCGCTTGAAGCCCCTAGTCTGTGTAAAGGGCTAGAGTAAAGCAGTGTCGGCAAGTCTATTTTTTGATTTGCCGCTCTAATTTTCTCTATCGGTTTAATACCGAGAAAGTAGGCTTGGCAAAGGGAGTCGAACTAGTTTCGGCTCCTTTTGTCATGACCGGCTCCATTGCCTCTGAAATGAACTCGGCACTTTGATGAGCAGACAAGTCGCTCTTTTCTTTCTTCTTCTCTTCAGCAATCAGTCTCTTCACCAGGTAGTAGGTGAAGAGTCGCATATCGACAAGGTCTTGGGTGGTAGAGCGACTGTCAGCTTCTTCCAATGGATTTTTCACACTGGCTATTTTGTTTGGACTAAAGTCAAACGAAAGTCCTTCGAATATAGATGTCACAGTGGCAGTAGCTACCTGACTGAAATGGGTGGAACGCTCCATAGCCGCTCTTTCCAAAAGGTCGGAGGCTTTGCGCAGCGACTCTTCTGAAATCTTACCGGCATCGAGAAGTTTACGCACTCTAGATACAAAGCCTTCCAGGGCCATCTCTATGAAACTACTCTCTGATTTGCCGAGGGCGGCAATGACTCGGCTGTATTTGCGCGACATTTTCATTATATCGGCGCCTTCCATCAGGCAAAGTTCGCCCTCATCAGAGCTTGGTTCTCTTAGTTCAACCAAGTTGTCGCTCATCAAATAGAAATCGCCTTTCATGATCAGGCGCAGAAAGTAATCTAATTCGGAGAGATTTGTCAGTCTCTCATCAAAGCCGCTGCTTTCTAGACCGGCCTTAAATGTTACTGTGCCGAAGTCGCCGACTAGATTGGTTAATGGGAAAAGGCAGGAATCTAGCACTTCACCGCGATAGTGGATGCGATTTGGCTCGAAACCATAAACAGGAAAAGCATTGAGACTGGCATTGGCTAATTGAGGCGAAGATAGTGGTTCGCTGTATTCATCTATAAGTTGATAGCCTGTGGCAACTATGCTGAGCTGATCGTTCTTCTCGAAACACCTGACGGTGCTTTCTAATGCCTCTGGACTGAGTATAGAGTCTTGCCTCAATAACTTTATATAAGTGCCGAGGGACTGTTCCATCGCCAGGTTGATAGATGCGTAAAAGCCTTGCGGTGATCCAGTGCGAAAATACTTGACCCTAGGGTCCTTGCGGGCATAGAGATCGACTATGGCTGCACTGCCGTCATTGGAAAAGTCATCGACTATGATCAATTCCAAATTCCAGTGGGTTTGTCTGAGAACGCTCTCGACCGCCGGAGCCAGATGTCTCTCGCCGTTGCGCAACGGCATGATTACAGTAATAAGCTTTTCTAAGCTGGAACTCATTTAAGTATCCTTCGAGTCTATGTAATAGATGGTCGAGCGGATATACGTTATCAATAGATTGAATTAGGTGGGCCATTTATTTGATAACTCTCATTTTCGGGGCAACATAAGTTTAAGTGAAATGCCCAAATAGTGAAGCTTTTGCCTTGATGTCAAGATTTGGTGCCGATTTGGGAATAATAGAAGTTAATTCTCGTATTTCTAAACAAGAGCGCGAATCGCTAAAGCGAGGATGGGATCAAAACTATAGCGATACTGATGATTCTATCGATCTTCACTCTCATCGGTGGAGAACCCCATAGCGCCAAGCATTTGACCGGGTCCAAGCTTTTTCCTGTAAACGCAGAGCACTCGCAAAGCCAGATTATCGTTAATGTAGAGCGCCCTGAGCAGTTCCGCTATCTCGATAGGTCGGACTTTCATAAGTGGGCGCTCACCGCCGCCTCTTCAATCAAAGCCTTCTATAAAGACTATCCGCTGGCTCGCACTGTTATCACTGTGCACGCCGGGGTGGGCGACACCGTGCTTTATGGCGAGAGCACTTTTAACGATGAACTGGCTCAAGGTGAGATAGAAGTGCAAGTGGGGCGCGAGACTAGCTTTGAAAGTCTTATTAGCAGCTGGACTCTCACCCATGAGATGGTTCACCTGACTTTCCCCATAGTTCATGAAGAAGACCGCTGGCTTGCTGAAGGCATAGCAACTTATGTTGAGCCCATAGCGCGTAAGCGCACTGGTCTCATCAGTGAAGAACAGGTTTGGCAGGAATTGGCGGAGGGCTTGCCCCAGGGCTTTAGCGAAGGCGGTCCGCCCTATCTGAGAATTGGTAATTTTAGAGGCACTCGCCACCGCGGCGAGATGTACTGGGGCGGAGCACTCTTTTGTTTGCTGGCCGATTTGAAGATAAGAGAGTCTACCTCCAATAGGATGGGGCTTGAAGACGCTCTTGTCTCAATCGTGCAAGCCGGCGGTACCTCTGCCTCCGATTGGTCGGCTCGAAAAGCTCTATCAGTAGCCGACGCCAAGCTTGGAAAACCTGTATTGCTGCCGCTCTTTGAGCAGTTTCAGGATGAACAAGTGGAGGTGGACTTGCAAGAGCTATACGACAAGCTTGGTTTGGTCTATGACCAAGGAGAATTTAGATTGAATGATGAGGCGCCTTTGCTTCCTTTGCGGCTTGCCATTATTGGTAATGGCGGCGGTAAGTAAGTTAGTGTCTTGAGAGTAGAGAAAGACTAGATAAGAACTAGACTTGAGAAATAAAAACTCAGAAATTGAAACTCTAAAAAACAAAGTCTAGAGCCGGCTTCTCTTAGAGATTGAGAGATTGCTTGAGAAAATTGGCGATATCATCGAGCAAATAGTCAGGCAAGTTTGCCTGCTTGGTATATTCTGAAGGCACCGATAGAGCACCGACATCACCTTCCACAAAGAGATGGTTGAGTTTCTCATAAGACTTGAAGGTGAAGTTTGGATTTCCTGACAAAAGCGCTTGCCAGGCTTCGAATTCATCCATATTGACTTGATAGTCTCTTTCACCCTGGACAATCATCACCGGCTTATCGAGAGCTTTTGCTAAAGCGTTGGTATTGAGCTTGTGCAGCGATTGAAAGTACTCAAAGGGAAGACCAAGGGGAAGATTCGGAGAAAGATTCGGTGACGGACCGTTCCGTCGTTCTTCGCCTTCAGCTGGTATCTCAGCAGCCGAAGCAGTCTCCTCGCTGCTTGTAGCCAGCAAAAACTTGAGAGTATCTACCTGTTTGGCGGTGGTGTCTACTATAGTTTCACTCAGACCAGACTCTGGTGCATATTTAAGCAGATAGCGCATTTGTCTGATGATCAAATCTTCAAGCGGTGAATAAGAAGCTGCCAGCATAATGCCTGCGCTGGCGCTGCTTTTAGCCATTAGATGGGGGATGCAACTGCCGCCCAAGCTGTGTCCAAGTAAGGCAATTCTCTCGTACCGGCTTTGAAAATGCTCCACCAGAGCCAGTACTTCATCTATAGTCTCGCTAAAGACAGTAATTTGATCTTGTGGCAGGGCAGCAAAGCGGCTTTGATGAGTGAAGGTTCTCTTGTCGAATGAAAATACGGCAAGATTAATCCTGCCAGTCAGACCCACCGCCAGGTCGGAAAAAACACTCACCCCTCCGACCTTTTCTTCACGAGCGTGTGGACCAGAGCCATGCACCAAAATAAGAAGCGCCTTGGGCTCAGAATCTGCTCGGGGTTGATAGAGGGTGCCATTGACCGACCAGCTTAGGTCGATGGTTAGTTCTTTTGTAGATGGCTCTTTAGATAGCTCTTTAGATTGGTCTTTGGATAATTCGGAGCTCATTATCTCTTGATTGCTTCTGTCTAGTTGCGCATGGTGCTATGCAGTAAATATACTTTGTTTATCGGTTTGGGCCGTTTGAAAAGCTCGGCTAATGTTTTAAAGTATCACTGTTAACCGGTCGCCTTGCCTTACCTGGTGTATATATGAAGGTTATTCTAGCCGAGAAACCGTCGGTTGCTCGCGACATTGCTAGTGTCGTGGGCGCCAAGACAAAGAAAGACGGATACTTCGAAGGTAACGGTTATGCCGTCACCTATGCTTTCGGACACCTGGTCACTTTGGCTGAGCCGGAGGAAATGAATCCAGCTTGGGGCAGTCCCTGGCGCCTGGAACAACTACCGATGATTCCAGAGCAGTGGAAGTACAGCGTAGTAGATAAGTCGCGATCGCAGTTCAATATAATCAAGAAACTTTTTCTTGCCTCAGAAACTGATTCGATCATCTGTGCAACTGACGCCGGACGCGAAGGTGAGCATATTTTTCGGCTCATTTATATGCTTACTGCCTGTAAGAAACCAGTGGAACGTCTCTGGATTAGCTCGCTCACCGCAGACGCCATCAAAGATGGGCTGTCCAAACTGAAACCATCAAGCCAATTCGACAATTTAGCCAGTGCCGCCAGTGCCCGGGCTCATGCCGACTGGGTGGTGGGTTTGAATTTTACCCGCGCCTATACATCTATCAATCGCGAACTTTGCACCATCGGACGGGTGCAGACTCCCACGCTGGCGCTGATTGTCGAAAGACAAAAAGCCATAGATAACTTTCAATCGACTCCTTTCTATGAGATCTTCGCTGCCTTCCAGCCGGGCTTTAGTGCCCGATACATAACTGAAGGCAATGACCCCCAGAGCAAAGTCAAAGATAAGAAACTGGCTGAGCAGGTGGTCAAAGATACTAAGCCTATTGAGACCGGCAAGGTTCTTTCTGTCGTTAATAGCGAAAAGAAGTCGAAAGCACCGGCTCTATACGACCTTTTGACATTGCAAAAAGAGGCAAATAAACGCTTCGGCTATACAGCCCAAGAGACTCTCAACCTGGCCCAAAGCCTTTACGAGAGCGAAAAGCTCATTTCTTATCCAAGGACTGAGTCTCGCCATCTCTCAAATGACATGGTAGATGAACTGCCTCGCATAGTTTCATCTCTTTTGAAGGCGCCAATCACAAATCAAAAGGTGAAAGATGCCTTCAAAAAAGAAGGTATCGTCCCTGGTGCCATCACTGCCAGTTTGTTGAAGCCCAAGCTCTCGAAAGCTTATGTTGACGACGCGAAGTTAACCGACCACCACGCCATCATTCCAACATTCAATCAAGCTCCTGCCAATCTCAACGACAAACTCAAGAATATCTATGAGCTTGTAGTGGCTCGCTTTTTGTCTATATTTTTGCCGCCTGAAGTACGAGACGAGACAGTTGTATTGATCGCTCTCGGTCAGCACAAGTTTAGGGCTAAGGGCTCGGTGATAAGAGATGAGGGCTGGACTGTAGTTGATCCTAAGTCTAAGGAAGGCAAAGACGGTAAGGAAGCTAGGGCTAAGAAGAAGACCAAAGACAAAGACGGCAAAGACTCGAAGGAAGGCGGCTCAAAAGACGATGACGATGAGATGCAGGAACTGCCTGCTCTTAACGTCGGTGATGAGCTGGTTAAAGATAAGGTTGAACTGAAGGAGCGCAAGACATCTGCGCCTAAGCCCTATGACGATGCCAGCTTGTTGACTGCAATGAAGAACGCCGGTCAAGAACTAGACGACGAAGATTTGGCTAGCTATATGAAGCAGAAGGGTCTGGGCACGCCGGCTACTCGAGCGGCGATTATTGAACGCCTTTTGCAGACCGGCTATGTAGAGCGGCAGAAGAAGAGTCTCTTGCCTACCCTGAAAGGCAAAACTTTGATTGAGCAAGTGCACCAGAATCTCAAAGATATTGCCCTGACTGCAAACTGGGAACAGAAACTTGCCGATATGCAGGACGGGAAGCTTGAGAGCCGTGTTTTTGATCAAGGTATAGCCGATTTTGTCAGAGCGCTTTTGCCTGATGTGGCTGCATCCGCCGGTCAAGCTATGATCAAAGCTGGCACAGGCATCGGCATGTGTCCACATTGTAAGCGCGGGGTCGTGAGACCGACGCCGAAAGGGGCCGGCTGCAATCGCTGGAAAGAGGGCTGCACCTTCAATATCTGGCGCGAGCAGCGAGGGAAGAGTCTCACCGATGCCCAGATTAAGGACCTGGTAGAAAATCGCTGTACCAAAGTCATCAAAGGCTTCAAGAAGAAAGATGGTTCTGGTACCTATGATGCTCGTTTAGTTGTTAACGAAGAGGGCAAGGTAGAAGTCTCATTTGATACCGGTGACGGTGAAGGTGATGAGCGCGCATCGGCGAGAAAGCCCGGCGGTAATGGCGGTGGCAACGGTGGTGGCAACGGCGGTGGGAAGGGGGATGGCAACGGGTATGCCCGCACCACTAGTGGTGTTGCTGCTGATACTTATGGTGGTGCTGAGGGCGAAGGCTCGTCTACCGCTATCGATTTTGGTGCCTGTCCTCAGTGTAAGGAAGGCAAGCTGCGCTTGTCTCCTAAGGCTCTTGGTTGCAGCCGCTGGCGCGAAGGCTGCAAATTTACCATCTGGCGGCGGCAATACGGACGCGAAATAGATGCCAAAAGCATAAAGGACTTGCTCGACAATAAATCTACCGAGGTGCTGGAGGGTTTTCCCAAGAAGTCTGGGGCTGGCACCTACAGTGCCAAGCTGGTTATGGATGATGACTTCAAGGTCAATCTCTCTTTCCCTCAGCCTGTGAGAAGACCGACCGGTCCCGAACCAGAAGACTCTGCCCGCCCAAGCGAAGGTGTGGGTGCAGCCGGTGCGGCAGGAGTCGGTGCTGCTGGTGCCGAAAAGTTGGACCAGGGGGCTGATGATTAGGATTGAGTGTGAGATTTGGATTTGAGCTTGCCGCAGTCATTTCTTTGCTCTGTGCGATAACACAGTGTTTAAGCTTGCTTGAGCCGGTACAATTTGAGCCCAGAGAGTTTGATAGTTGAGGAAGTGCTATCGAGTAAAGCTGTGGTTCTTAGGTTCGACATCTTTTGCTGGAGGGTGCATGCTGGAATTGGGGCGCGAAGACAGGAGACGTCAGTAAACAACGCTTGTGTTGCAAGCCCTAACCAGGAAATTCGTTCTCCTGGCTATAGGGATCTAGTTGGAGTTATCTAATTGAGAAAGCTCCGCTGGTCCCTATTGTAATTGAAGGCTTTGATATCAGGTCAGTTGGCGAGGTAATTTATCTAGCTGTGTTATTCTGGGATTGGAACTTTTGTGCAGCTAGAGGAGCAAGGTAGTTGCTGATTAATTTACTGAGTTCAAAGATTAAGGGTTCCTGCCTATGGCTTTTAGTCGTTTGTCTTTCTTTGCCTCTAGGAGCGATGGCGGAAAGTAAGACTCATTCGAAAGAAGAGCTAGAGAAGCGTCTCGCCGAGATTGAACAGCATCTAAAGAAGAATCCTCATGATATTGATGAATGGGAAAGTAAGGTGGCTACTCTTCAATTGCTAGGTAGAAGCAGCGAGGCCGTGCAAATTTGTGAGAGTGAAGCGAGGAGCGGAGTCGATAGACCTTATATTTGGAGATGCTTGGGAGTCCGCAAGTACAAGGAGAAAAAATGGGAAGAGGCTTTACCATTTTTCAAGAGAGCGGAGAGAACGGGCGATGCTGTCAGCGCTGGTTTTGTGGCCTACTGCCTGCGACGGTTGGGTAGAAATGATGAGTGTTTGAAATTCACCAGTGAGAAAATTCCGCAATATCCAGATCAAGCCATCCTTTACTTTAGTAGGGGGTTAGCTAGGCAAGCGCTTCAGCATTCAAAGACATTGGTTTGCGAAGATCTTTGGAAAGCCGCGCAGCTCGATCCCAAAGTAGTCGTTGCTTACCGGAGCATCTGTTCGGAGGAAGATGCAAGCAAATGAACGACGGTTTTGATTGTTAGACCGTTGATAAGGACATAAGAGAGTCTGTGAGTGATACTGGAAGTGGTGGCGTACGGATTTTCGATATCCTTTGATTGTATCGTCCCAGCGGTGCTTCTCGTTCATCCTGAAAGCAAGGGTTCTTGATCCCATGTTCTCCTAGTGTCGAGTCGATTCTTCAGACTATTTTCGGTGCGAAAGCACATTTACATTGGATTCTTGTGTTTGTAGCATAGAGCTGCTTTAGTCAATGCCACAACTATTCCTTCTTCTTCTTCTTCCTGTTGCTTTTCACACCTAAACAAATCAGAACTTATTCTAGAGGAGTAGGGGTGTGGAACCTAATGAGGTATATTGGAGTTTAGTGAATGTCTAAGGAACTTTGGGGTCTAGGTGCTTGCGAGTTGATTTGATAAAGAAGACTTACTTTCCTTGGATTTGCGGTTGTCTCATGATGGTCGTGTTACTTGGTTTAGGTGCTAAGACAGTAGTACAAGCAAAGGCTCAGTCTGTCCCGGAAGTGGAGAAGCGACTTGCTGAGATGGATAAGATTTTGGCAATTGATCCGAAGAACATAAGAGCTCTAGAGATAAAGATTTCAGGATTGAGTATTCTTGGTAGAACTCGCGAGGCTGAAGATATCTGTGATTATGCTCTAAAGCTCAGAGCAGACCGAGGTTTCTTGTGGTTCTTCAAAGGTTATTGCAAATCAAAAAATGGAGACTGGAAAGAATCTATTCCATTTTTTGAAAAGGGCTACAAATATGGCAACGTTGCGAGCCTGGGACTAATGGCATTGAGTCTTAGAAAGTTGAAGAGAAATTCTGAGTGTATTGAGTTTACGACTAAGTATCTTAAGCAGTATCCAGGGATGTATGAACTCTATTATAATCGTGGTCTGGCCAAGTTGGAATTGCATGCGTCAAAAGACTCAGTTTGTGATGACTTGAGAAAGGCTGCAGAGTTAGACGATTCGGTTTCTGAAGAATATCGCTCCACCTGTCTGAATGGTAGTGCCCCTTGAATGACTGACGATAGAGATGCCGCATTCTTGAATCGAGTTGCCGCGAGAGAATTCGCCAGCGATTTAGAGGCTGCTGGTGGAAGTTTTCATGAGAATGAATCGATAAGTGGTTCAACCTCTGAGGAATCTAATTCGTCAAGTCCCTCGGTCAGCGACCGTACTCCCCAAACTTCAATCCCTGAAGCCGGAAAAGCGCTTCCAACCCAAGACCTTCGCTCCCTTGACCAATCTGATCCAACCAAAGTTTCCAAAGCCCATCCTTCGAAAGACCCTATAAGTCAGGTTCTGGCAAGTTCGGAGCAAAGTGCGACGCAGTCTGGTCCTGATAGGCGTTCAATTCCTGTTTTGTCCGGAGAAGTTTCATCTACAGGTCCAAAAACTGGCCCTTCTCCTTCTGCCAAAGAGACCAATTCTGAGCAGCCACCGCAGCGGTCAGACCGCGACAGTCAGCCTGCACCTATTCGCGCAGACTCGCCTGGTTCAGGCAGCCGGGAGAACTCAGGACCCAAGCTTCTAGATAAGTCCCTAGAAAATGGACCGCCTGCTAATAAGTCAGAGAACCTCAACAAACCTTCCATACCGGATTCGTCGCAGTTTAATTCTGCTGGGCTGCCAAAAATAGGAGACTTAGAAAGAAGTATCAAGCGGAATAGCGATACAGATAATCCTGATTCATCCGTCGGAAAGAGTGGGAATCCTGGCGCAAATTCGGCGCCACCCTCTAATGACAGAGGTGTAAGTCAGGTCAAACAATCAAAGAATTCAGAGAGTGAATCTTTGGGCATTAAGAACGTCAGCATTCCTTTTAACCGAAATGACTTCCAGAATCACCAAGGATTTAAGACTCCTGACAAGAGCGGTGGATTAGAAAAATTAGAAAAATTAGAGAAAGGGGATTCTGGCTTAAGAGCCGGTGCTGCCTCAGAAGGTCCAATTAGTAAGGCTCTTCGGACTGAAATGTCTGGCGAGCCAAGGCGCTTGGAAAGTAATACCGATATGTTTTTGACTAAGGAAACTAATCGGTTCTTCGACAAAGCCTCACCCAAAAATGATAAGTCCTCGTCCTCTGGCAGCCCAATGGTTCGTCTAGAACTGCCGAAAGAAATGCGCGGCTCTGATGGACCGCTTGGTCTAATCATGGAGAACACCAAAGGACTGCGAAGCCTTGTTCTCCGCGCCGGAGACGTTCTTAAGACAGATGAATCCAAAACCGCCGCTAAGTCCGAGACCTCCAAATCCAGAGAAAAATCCTCAGACAAATCTTCCGACAAATCAGCCGATAAACCATCAGACAAAACACAAAATCAATCGCCACGAATTCTTGGTTTTTCTGTTTTTTCAGATCCAACCCAGACCATTCGTAGCTGGCAAATCAAGCTGGGCCTTGCTCCAGATACTGCTGCCTCCACCAGACCTGAATCTGGACTAAAGGCGCCCAATCAAGTTAAAGGCGATACCCACGTTGGCAAAAGCCAGCATCACATTTCCGGGGTTAGTGATTCGGCAACCGGTCAGAACAGACCAGACTCGAATTCCGCAAGTGGCAAAACGCCTCTAGAGACCAAGATTGATAACTTGATTTATGGCATTCAAAGATCGACTGGGCAAACCACCGATAAGGCTCCAAAAGAGGCGAAATTTCCCCCCGCTAAAGACAAGAATAGTGCTGATAAAGGCAACCAGGTGGGCGATAGAACCTCCGAAACAGCAGCCGGCTCTCAGCTGGTAAGGCGTCAATTTGGCGTAAAGGCCGTAGAGATTGTTGTCGACCGTCTGGGGCAACTCGGAGACTTTGGCAATCGAATCCTCTTTTTCCTGAACGGCAAAATAGACTCAAAAGATGCCTCTGCTAAAACTCCCGTTACCAAAACTCCCGTTACCAAAACTCCCGAGATTGCCGCGCCGAATACTCCTTTTTATCCGAATCCTCCCGATTCTAAGAATGCTTCCGCCGCCAGCTCCGAGCAAAGCTCTTCGACAAAATCTGATACGGGCGACAAGACTGTAATAGTGCAAGATCTGGTTCGGGAACTATTTGAGGGACTGCCATTGAAGACTAAGCCTGAGATAAAGCTGCATCTTCCAGACGGTACCTACGGCGGGCAACAAGTAGACAGAAGCCAGAAAGTAGCTCCGCTACTCAATGATCAGTCGCAAGAAAGCGAAACTCTGCCCCTTCAGGCTTTTTCTGTGAGCGGATCAGATTCTTTGGCTGTCCAAGGGCAAACTAAAGCCATGACCCCGATCGAGCCCGAGCTCAACCAAAATGAATCGCAATCTGGCGGGGCTTCCGACTCAGCGGTCGAAGCTTCCGACTCAGCGGTCGAAGCTAGAGTTGACAGCGAGATTGATGCTCAATCTCATAGTCAAGCCAATGCCTCTGAGCACGAGTTCTCCTATCTGACGAAAGAAGGCGATACAGCCGATTCGGTGTCCAGAGAAATACTTCTTGATCAGTATTTGGCGCCCCTCTTGCTCAAGCTAAATCCTAACCACTTGCTGGCTCAAGATTCTAGGCAATTTAAGCCTGGCATTCATATCCTTTTGCCTACACCAGCTCAGATAACCAAATTTAGAGAAGGTCGCTGAAAGAGCGACTCCTTTCGTCGCAATCCCTTCTTATCTGCCTGATTTCTTGCCGAATTACTTCCCCAATTACCTGCTTAATTACTTCCCCAATCACTTCCCAATCACTTCCCAATCACTTCTCTACTTATTTAGGGCTAGCGATTCTTTTGCTTGCCACGCCCAGCTTTACGCGTCTGCTCTTTCAAAAGGCTCTCGTTTTCTTTTATACTTGCTTCCAAATATCCAGAGAGCATCTTGGTTCTTTCGCCGCTCGTTTGTCTCAATCTGCCTTTGGCTAAATTGAAGTTTTCACTGGCTTCTTTGTGCTTAGCCCCTTTCATTTGTGCCAAACCAAGGTACAGATAAGATTGACCGACCAGCATGTCGCTGCAAGCATTGTCCACTGCAATCTTCAGCGATTCGCTGAAGGCAGATTCTGCTTCTTGCACTTTATTGGTTTGCAAAAAGATATTGCCTCTCAGCTGCAAATCTTCGACCAGCTTCGATTTCTTTTGTCTAGGATAAGTCCTGTCAACGGCGATGGCTTTGTCCAGCCAGGCAAGCGCCTGCTTGCTGTCTCCTTGGCCTAATAGATAGTTAGCTATCAATCGATAAGATTCAGGTAGATGCGGATGCTTAGGGTTGATAAAGTTCCTGATGCTGAGTGAGCGCATAAGGCAATCTAGATGATGTTCTTTGCTGCTGGTAAATTTCTGATAGACATTAGAAAGGTCGTCGAGATCGACCATTAGCTCGGGATCTTCATCAAGTCTTTGATGATGTTTGAGCAGCCTATCGTAATAGGTGTTCGCCTTATCGTATTCGTTATTCAGCAGGTGCAATCTGGCAATTCTGGCTTCAGCACGAGGCAACTTAGGGTTGGTCGGGTCGGTTTTACTAAAGCGTTCGAGCAAGTCCTTGTAGAGCGATATGGCTTCTTGTTCTTGCCCTTGAGTCTCAGCTGAATCGGCAAGCTTAAAAGCGTCCTTTATAGTGCTTGCCTTCAGCCTTATCGCATTGCTTGTTTCCTTTGCACTTGTTTCCTTTGCACTTCTTTTCGCCTTCGACTTTGAAAGATCGGTCGCGTCCCTGTCCTGAACCGGCACCATTGTCGCCGCATTTTTACTTCTTTCAGCTTTCTCTTTTGTACTGGCTTGAGGCAGCGCCATAGCCGAAGGCAGTTGCATCTGCCGCTCAAGATGAGCAAGTCCCTTTATCAACGGCAAATTTCCAGATAAGCTGTCTGTCAAAAATGAAAGCAGGCATGGCCCAAGCAATTGAGCCAGCAAAATAATCGCGTATAGTCTTAGCGGCTTGATAATCGCTTCTGCCCTTGTCTTTTCTGCTTCCCGAATTCTACTTCCTGAATTCTGCTTCCTGAATAAGCCAGGTTTTGCAAGATTTTTCTGACTATTTATTCTTACCCGCAAGCTTATGACATTCTTTCTTGAGACCTAGAAATTGTGCTCCAAATTCTGTGCCGCAGGCGATAGCTCGGTCAAATTCTTTCTCAGCTTCTTTGTATCTTTTGAGAGCCATCAGGGCCTTGCCGGCGATTCCATAAGCTTCGCCGACGTCCTTGTAATATGACGTGAGCGTGCGAGCCGTCACTAGGGCTTTTTCGAAGCTTTTATCGTCCAAGTATAGATTTGCTAGGGCTAAGAGTATTTCTTCATCCCTGGGACTAAGCCTGGCTGCCTCCTCATAGGCTTTAACCGCTAAGCCTGTTTGTCCGAGAGCTCTGTGACACTTGCCTTCTAGGACCAGAATGTCGCCTCGGTCGGGGGCTAGTTTATGCGCTTTCTGCAAATCAGTAATAGCTTCCTTGTATCTAAGCAGACTAATATTGGCAAACCCTCTTCTATAGTTCAATTCCACGTCGTTTGGGCAAAGCTTAAGGCCCTTCGTATAGGTTTCGAGTGCGCTTTGAAAGTCGTCTTCCCACATATAAGCTGCACCGAGCGTATAAAGAGCGCCACTACATTTGTCGTCAATGCCATTTGCTTTCTTTAGCAGTTTTATCGCTTCTGCAAAATCTTGCCTCTCATAGGCTTTAAGACCAGCGCCATAGGCCTTAACTGCTTCGCCGTTTGCCTGCTTTGATGCGGCATATTTCTGAAACTGCTCTCTGTCAGTGCGCCTTGGCTCACTACCTGCTTGCTGCAAGCAAAAGGCTGATACGAAACAGAGCAGTATCAGACAACACCGGAAGCGATTTTTCCACTGATTCTTCATACCTTCTATTAAGCTGGAAGCTTGAGCAGTTTGTCCAGTTCTAGACGGCTTGGCAGGCTCGGCGCTGCCCCTGCCTTTGTGCAGGCTAGAGAACCTGCAGCGCAGCCTTCTGCTACTGCTTGAGACAACGATTCTCCTCGTGATAGCGCTGCCGCCATACCGCCGACAAAGGCGTCTCCGGCTGCAGTGGAATCAATCACTTTGACGGGCGGTGCCGGTGTGAATTTGTAGAATATGCTGTTTGCGGCATCATTTTCAGCTTTCTCAAATGGTTCTTTGGCGATAATGACAGCGCCCCTGGCGCCTAAAGTGAGGATGGCACAGCCTATTCCTTTGTTGAGCAGCGCTTTACCAGCCGCCAGCGCCTTTGCTTCATTGCTGGGATTTATGCCGGTTAGTATTTCAGTCTCAGTCTCATTGGGGACAATATAGTTAATCTTGCTCAAGAGTTCTTGCGGCAGTCCGCCCACGGGGGCTGGTGCCGGGTTCAGCAGGACTGGAATGCCTTTGGCCCGTGCTAGTTCGGCTGCGTATATGACTGTCTCAAGGGGAATCTCTAGTTGCATAACCAAAAGGGTGGCATCTTCGAAGATACCGGCTTGCTCGTCTATATCAGACGGCTTTAGCTCGCCATTTGAATTGGCGATGATGACAATCTCGTTTTCACCGTTGCCATTCACCCAGATGTTGGCAATGCCGGTTCCCACAGTTTCTGCGCTGAGCATGTGTCGGCATTCCACTCCATTTTCAGACAGACAGGAGAGTATTGCCTCGGCATAGGCATCTTTACCAAGTTTGCCAAGCATAGCTGTTTTTGCACCGAGTCGGGCCATAGCGAGGGCCTGGTTGTTTCCTTTGCCGCCAACAAAGGTATTGAAGCTGTTGCCCTTTAGGGTCTCACCCACCTGCGGTAACTTCGGCATGGTCAAGACCAGGTCCATGCTTAGGCTGCCAATGACTGCTATGTGTCTCGCCTTTTCCATTGCCAATGAGCTCCAGATAGTTGTTTGACTGGTTTCGTTCGTCAATTTAATGCGATTGAAACGCTGAGAGGTTATTTTAGAGCTTTGCTGGGGTCATTACTGAGATTTTCGCTTAGATCTTTAGTGTGATTTTGGCATCGGCTGGATGTGTTGTGCGGTGCCGGCTCTGTATTTGCCTGTCTCAAAGGGGAAGAGTTTTGTCTAGTACTACTTTAGGCTCAGAATCATATTGCTCTGGGCAAATTGTGAGGATTTATGAGAACGGTGCTTCTTCTGTGCTTAAGCTTGAGGAGGCTGTGCCGCCAGCCTTGGCCGAAGACGAAGTGCTCATAAAGGTAAGCACGATTGGTCTCAACCGCGCCGAAGTGCTCTTCCGACAAGGTCTGTATCTAGAGCGAAATACTTTTCCTTCTAGAATCGGTTATGAAGCCTGTGGCACTGTTCTTGCTTGTGGTAGTGCGGTAAAAAGTATCTCTCCTTCCTTGTCTCCCGGCGACAGAGTAAGCACAATTCCTGGATTTTCTCAGACAAAGTACGGCGTCTATGGTCAATGGGCTGTAGTTCCGGCGCGCTATGTGGAAAAATGTTCGGAGGTTTTGAGTGATGAAGCCGGTGCTTCGATATGGATGCCTTATTTGACTGCCTACGGTGCAATCAAGGCACTGGGGGCGGTGTCAGCTGGTCAGTACGTTCTGATTACGGCAGCCTCAAGTTCTGTTGGCTATGCTGCTCTTGAAATAGTTAAGCGAGAAGGAGCTGTTTCTATTGCCACTACAAGGACAGCGGCAAAGAAGCAGTCCTTGCTAGATGCTGGTGCCGATCATGTTATTGTCACCGAAGAAGAAAACTTGGTGGCTGAGGTACAAAAGATAACCAACGGAAAGGGAGCCGACATCATATTTGATGCCGTCGCTGGGCCTCTCTTGTTGGCACTCGCAAAGTCATGCGCCTATGAAGGACAGATCTTTATCTATGGTGCTCTTTCTTTGGCTACGACAAACTTCCCCCTGCAGTTATCGCTCAAGCGTGGGCTAAAGATTTCGGGCTATACAATGTTTCAAATCACTCATGATGATAAGCGCTTTTCCCTTGGCAAAGAGTATGTCTTGACTGGCATTGCCGAAGGGACATTCAAACCTCGCATTGATAGGGTTTTTGACTTCAACGATATTGGTTTGGCTCAAGACTATATGGAGTCAAACAAGCAGAACGGTAAGATTGTGGTGAAGATATAGTGACACAGAGACATAGAAGAATTGACCGCTTAGGCAAGTGCCGCTGCCGTTGTTTTCAACTGGTACGACCTTTCGACCTGGTTTGATCTGGTGTCGTTGATTCAGAGCTGGTCAACCCATGTCAGCACCGAGCTTGTCAGCCCGTGTCAGCACCGAGCTTGTCAGCCCGTGTCCGCATCGAGCTTGTCAGCCCGTGTCAGCACCGAGCTTGTCAGACAGTGCCCGCACCGAGCTCGTCAGACCGGCTGAGCCTGTCTGTTGTTTCCTTCGTCTCTTAAAGTGTTTCCCGGCGCCTTTCGGTTAGAAGTCTGTCGGCCAGCGAGTTTCAAGTACATTGTCGACTATTCGTCCTAGTCCAAATGACATGGCGTAGATTACCGGAATAGAGCAAATGCAAATAATTTCTTCCATTGGCGGCACCTGTCTTTGTACTGATAACGAGCTAGGCTCGGTACCATGCTGGTTTAAATATTGGTCTGGGGATGGGGGCGGTGCAATCAGCGAAACAAATTCTGTCGCGCGAATTTTTGACCGTAAACTAGCCATGCTCACTGATTTGGTTGTGTCTTTGGGGACCAGCCAATTAGTTAGCAGTACTCTCGAACTGCTCGTCGCAGGGCAGAGAGCTATATATAGGTTTCCTTTAGATTTCTATACAATTGAAGGTAAAGCCAGCTTAAGGCAATGTCAAATTTTTTTCAGCTAATCTTTGCGGGAAATACCATGGTCGACTGGCTTATGAGTTGCCCGATGAGTAAAATCGCCTTCCCGATTCATTCATTGAATAGAGCAATTCGCATGGGCGTCTTTCCAGATTGAAAGCTGTGCGAGCGTAAACTGTTTCAATCGACTTGAGCACCTCAGGTATGCCTAAATGGTCGGCGTAGCGCAGCGGTCCACCGGTGAAGGCTGGAAATCCGGTGCCAATAACCATAGATAGATCTATTTCGCGCGGCTTTCTGACCACCTTCTCTTCCAGGCAACGAGCCGCTTCATCAAGCATCGGCATGAGGAAGCTTCTCTGCAACTCGTCTAATTCGGACTGGCTTAATTTGACTGTTTCGTTTTTCAGGTCGTGCTCGAAGAGAACATCCGGGCATGGTCCTAGTTTCTTGCCGCTCTTGTCCCACATAAAGAAGCCCTTCCCATCAGCTTTACCGGCGTGTCCAACTTCCCAGACTTTGAACATCGATTGGGGTGCTTTAAATCTTTCGCCAAAGTTTCGACTTAGTTCGTGGGCTACTGAAAAACAGAGATTGAGTCCTAATTCGTCAATCAAGGTAAACGGTCCCAGGGGGAAGCCGAAGCGAACCGCAGCATCTTCTAGTTGATACAAAGTAAAGCCATTCTGCCAGAGTCTGCCCATTTCCATCAAATAGACTGTGAGCAGGCGATTGACCAGAAAGCCGGGGCTGTCTTTGACGCTCAGTGGTGTTTTCTTCATCGCGCTAAGTAAAGACATGGCGCAGGCTGATGTGCGGGGCGTTGTGTTCGGATGGCTTACCACTTCAACCAACTGCATTTTGTCGACTGGATAGAAGAAGTGAGTGCCAACGAAACGGTCTGTTTTAGTCAGTTCTTGACCAAGATTCAAGAGCTCAAGCGATGAAGTATTGGTGGCGATGACACATTCTTTTGAAACGTGTGCTTCTAGTTCTGCCAGCACTTTCTGCTTTTTCTCGACATCTTCGACAATGGCTTCGATAACCATCTGACAGTCTTTTAAGATAGACATTTCGCTGGAGACTTTGACATTTTCATAGTCGGAAAAATGTTGTCTAAATTCTGCTGCTCTCTCGTCATTACTGGCTTTGGCAAAAATTTCAGCCTCTGGAATATTTTGCAACCATACCCTGACTATCTCAGTGGCCATGACTCCGGTACCGATGACGCCTAGTTTCTGCGGCGGTTTCGGACAAAATTTGCTGGCACTGCGTTCTGCCGATCTGGTTATGAAATCTTGCGAAAAGAATATCTGAATGAGATTGCGCGAAGTTGTGCCGGCCGCCAGTCCTGCAAAGGCACGGGCTTCAAAATCAAGCCCTTCTTGCAAATCTGATTCTAGAGCTTTACGGACCGCTTCTAAGGCTTTGAATGGCGCCGGGTAGTGGTTCTTGAATCTGATGCGAAAGGATCTTTCCATGGTGGCAAATAATTTTTTGATAGTTTCAGGTTTCTCCTGAGGCGCCACTCTCGGCGGTGCTTCGCCTCCTATCATTTCTTTCAGTTTGCTCTTTGCCTTTTCTAGCAAGTCACCTCTACTCGTCACTGCATCGATGATGCCTAAATTCAGCGCTTCTGTGGCGCTAATTGTCGATGACGTGAGAATTAAGTCTAGGGCAGCTCTGAGATTGATAAGACGGGGTAGGCGTTGGGTGCCGCCCAAACCAGGAATCAGACCGAGTTTGACTTCTGGAAAGCCGAGCAGCGTCTCGGGCGCATCACTGGCGAGACGATAGCTGGTGGCGAGTGCGGCTTCAAGTCCGCCGCCTAGACAAGGTCCATGAATCATCGAAAGAGTTGGAACGCCAAGTTCAGCAAGATCATTGAAAACCTGCTGTCCATCCGAGGCAAGCTTGAGAGCGGCTGTCTCATCGGCAAAGTGCAAAATTTCGTGCAGGTCGGCACCAAAGACGAAGTGGTCATCTTTCTTAGAGCCAACGATAACGCCCTTAACAGCAGCAGTAGATTTCAGAATTGAAAGTATCAACCTTAGTTGATCAAGAGTTGATCTGCCGAGAACGTTGGCGCCTTGCTGGCGGCTAAACCATAGGTAGGCAATTCCTTCGCGATCAAGCTCGACCAGAAAGTCATCCAGTTCGAGAGGCTTTTCTGGTGTAAGAGTTGGTTTATCAGTTGCGATGGTGTGGGTACCTGTCTGCTTTTGCATTTATCTAGACTCAGTTGTTCCCTTGAGTGTTGCTTTGTCCTAGTTTGTAACCGAATTTCACCGCCGAAGACATAAGTTGTGTCGGCAATAGATGAGCTTCTAATTGACCTGAGTCTGAATGCTTGAGCGAATCTATCAGAGCATCGGTCTTATCAATGTACTTCTGTTCTGCTATTTCGTAGCCGGCGAATAGTTTACCTTCATGTATGAAAATGAGGCTGTCTGTGTGCATACCGTCTCTCGAATAGGTAAAGCAGCCGGTCTCTCCTGCTAAATTCATCGACATGAGAGTGGTCTCGAATTTATCAGCAAGGGTGCCGCCTTCAAGCATAATCGGACAACCCAAGAAAAGCGATGCCATGCAATAAACCGTTTCTTTAGGCAATTCGTAAACTTGCAAGAATGTCTCACCATCAAGTAGGTCTTCTCTTATAAGTTTGATAGCCGCCTCTACTGGAAATGTTTCATGCGCATCTTTCCTGCCGTATATTGCTCCGGCAATTCGTCCATCCAAAATGAGCATAGCGCTGCGTGACTTCTGCTCTTCATTTCTCGCCTTGATGCAACCAGTAAAGTTGGCTAGTTCCAGTTCTTGCAGCAGAGTACCGGTGGTTTCAGGGGCGCATTTTAGCTCTCTGAAAAGTTTGCCTGAAACAGACGGCATAATCAAATCGACAGCGCGACGTGCCTTCTGCGATGAAGGGTAGCTGTCGACCCAGATAGAAAAGGCGTTCTCTTCGTCTGGTGCGGTAGACAACTGAATACGTTCAGTCGTGCCCAACATGAAGGCAAAGGTCATCAGGGCGCGATTATTGTGCATGCAAACAAATGTAGCCGGCACAGTTTGTCCAATCTTCAAAGTCTCTGTGCTGGGCAAGAAAGCTGATAATCTGGGCTTGCCGTGCTGGTGTTGATCATGTTCCGAAGGTGGAACACTGCTTTGAATCGTGGCCGTGTAGCCGCCCGGCTCAAGCCCTTCTACTTTGCACATCACGCACTGACCAGGCCTGTACTGCCAATCTTGCATCTGCTCTTCTGAAAAAGAACTAACAGCAGGCAGCATGCTAGCGGCTTTTTCACTTTCGCTCGAATTAGTTTGAGGCAGGCTAACCGGGGGCGGCAGGCTCTCTTTCATCGAATTTTTGGCAAGATCTTTCTCGTTCTGATTCTTCTTTGCAGAATTTGCAGAATTAGAGGACTTAGAGGACTGCTCTGCATTCGGCTTGTTTCGTTTAGGCATACTTTTCCCCGGCGACAACGGCTCTAGATTTTGATCAGTGAATATATTGCTGTTTCTATCTTTCTCTGCTGGTTTCTTGAGGTCTTATGCCGAATAGCTCTTTACTTCTCTGGTTGTCTCTCAAGATTAAGTAAGACATCGAGTGGTATGCAGCTTAAGGGTGGGCTAGTCAAGGACTCAGCTTGCTCCTCATTTCAGTCGGCTCTGACTGCCGTTTCTAAAAGTGTGCTTCTAGAGCCATAATTTTATCATTTGTTGCGTCCAAAGACTTTTGCTCGTTAGTTCTTGCGACTTATTTCAAAAATTCTGAATTCCTTAATGCGCGAAAGTCTGCGAAAGTCTGCAATAGTTTGCTAGGGTTCGCTAAGTATCAATAACTGTTCGATAATTGTGGAGAGCAGATAGTTTGGCAGCAGCTAGGATGCGATGATATTTCTTAAGCGGGACAAAGGCAAAGACAGTTAGGTGAGTCGTTGGTTTTTGATTTCGAGTAGGCAATCACGGATTGTCAAGTATGGCTGTGAAAAGGCTTCTGGAGCGGTTTCTTGTAGGGGAGAAACAAACTTGAACCACAAGGGACTATTGGCAACAACCTTTATTTTGTGCTTTCTCTTGGCAGGTTGCGTGGTTAAGGATGAAGGCATGTCGCCTAGCGCCCAGAGTCTGCGCGATAGCGCGGCAAAGTTCTATGAAGATATTCAGCTTGATGAAGTCGAGGCTATAACTAAGGAGGCTGATGCGGTTATTGCTGATGGGTGGATTTGTGGACGAGATCCGCGCTTCTTCAAGTCTCCGTATAGAGTTATCACACCACTTCAGAAGGCACAGTTCGCTCTTGCCTACCGCGACTTTGTATTGAGTCAAAATCAGAACCTAAACAGATCTCTCACCACTTATATTCCATACAAGAAGCGATCTGAATTTGCCAGGAAGTATTGGGAGAATTCGGACCTCTCTGCAAAGTTTAAAGCTGAGACTGAGAAATATCAGGTCTGTTGGATTCACGAATCGCTTTTGGATGCATCTGAACTAGTCTTTCGAGCGGTCGAGAAGAAGTTTGGACCAGCTCTAGACTCAACACAAATCATGGCGCACGATGTTGAGCAGAACATGGTTTCTAAGTATATGGAAGATGAACGTACTGAAAGTTCCTTTGCCTGGCAGTTGAAGGGGACAAAGTCTGGTTCGTCGAAACCTTCAAATCGTTGATGTGAACGATTAGGGATTATAATTGGTCGGACTGTTGGAGCCAGGTATCTAGATGTCTGAGAATCGTCAAAGAAGACTTTCTGAAAAAGAAGAACGAGAGCGCCTGTTCCAACGCAGACTTGCTGAATTGAGGGCCCGCAATAATCAGTTTCCATGGGAACTTTCAGAAAACGCTGATTTTGAATTACCAGCCGAACAAACAAAGCTTTTTGCCGATCGTTCTATTGAAGACCCGAATCTCACAGACGAGGAAGTAGAACGAAGAGCTCTTCTTGATCTAAACTCCTACAACTTCTGGAGCTTCTATAAGCGATTAAATTATGAGGTCAGGCGCGCTCGGCGCTATAATCGACCTCTTTCTCTTCTCTTTGTTACCATAGATAGGCTTGACCGTGTGGTGGAGAATCATGGATTGCAGGGCGAGAATGCTGTGGTGCTTGCCTGCGGAAAGGTTTTGTTGAGCTGTATCCGAGATGTCGATGTTGCCGGACGGTGTCGGGATGATAGTTTTGGCGTGATACTACCAGAGACTCCTCGCTCTGGAGCGGAGATTGCAGCCGAGCGAATCAGAACAAGAATGGAAGATCTTGGGGTGGATTTAGGCCATACAGCAATCTTTTGTACAGTCACTGTTGGCGGATCTAGTTTGGATTCAGGAGAAACTGCTGAGCAACTTATAGCTTTGACAGTGAAGGGGCTGAAAGCTGGTATAGCGGCTGGCGGCAACACCGTGAACTTTTTGATTGAATCTTGAGCTTCAAAACTTTCTTGCTTTGCGTAGGCGTTGCATATCGGTATTGCTATCTTGTTTCGTGATGCAACTTTGTATCGGTTTACTAGAAATCAAAGATAGCACTGGCTTTTGTTCTTCTTGGCAGGTCTTCGTCACCAGGATATTGCATTAAATCTAACCGGAAAATTCTAATGTTCAAAGATTGAACTTTTTAGGCGCAAATTTCGTTTCTATTACAGATGGTTTTCTGAGGATTCGAAGATGTTTCCCGAACACGATAATTTGCGAGTTCTGCTGAGCATAGACCTGTATAAGCGCAAATCTTTTGCTGAAAGAGCGAGAGCTAAAGAAGCGTGGTCATCGTTTTGTTGCAAATTCAGAGATGAAGCATCTTGCCGCAAGGATCTTTATATTGCACTCAATGAGTCGAACTCTTTGACCTGTCGGTCTTGCCAATCCGCGAAAAATCAATTGTGCTCGGACTTGAGGCGGTATTCTTGCTCGGCTTGTGGTGCTATCAATTGGGTGTCAACCGGTACTTTCTTTGAAGGGGTAAGCAATTTAAGGGCTTGGTACGCAGCATTTTGGTTCTTTGGAAGAGGGGCGATAGTAAGCTCTAGGTGGTTTAGTTTCATTGTGGGCGTATCACAGTCAACCGCATTAGAGATTTACTGGAATGTTTTGCATGTTCTAAAGAATGTCTGGTCTAGTGCGGGTCCGAAGGTTGGCTCTAGTCACTTTGTCGATCTGTTCGTTAAACGAAGCGTTTGCTCGGTTCGAAAGTCACATCCCAGTATGGAGGAACGGCAAGAGTATCTGGACTATCTAAGCTCTTTTTCTCATCCTAAGGATTCAGAATCTACCAGCGAATGCCGTGACGCAGCGGCAGCGGACTGGCAAGCAAACAACTGCAGTGCCTTTGATTCATCGTTATCGATAAATTCAGATTCCTTTTCATCCGCACTGCCATCGGCTTCGCCAGCTTCATCAAATTTATCAAGAATTGGCGTCAATACTCTTTCTGATCGCGCTGCAGATGGTAATTCATCTGATTCCTCATCTGATATTGGTATCATGATTGATGCTGGTACGTCGAGCCTGAAAGACAGACTAATGGACCTATTGCGACAGTCCCCAAGAACAGTTGACTCACTTATTGAGATTTTGGCAGCTGAAGCCAGTGAGGTTCTGGCTGAATTATCTGAGTTAGAGATTTTTGGATTTGTTCGTTCATTCGCCGGCGGTTTTGTCGGTCTTTGTAGCGAAAGTCATTCAACAAATGGCAGCCACAATTTCAACCAGCAAGACAAAAATGCTAGACAAGGGCGAGCAAGAGCGGCAGATGCATCAAAGAGTCTTTCTGGGTCTGAAGAAGGCGAAACATTCTACGAATGGTTTCAGTGTTCTAATCATGGATGTTCTATTTGTTCACCTGAGGGCGAACAAGGAGGGCTCATTCAGCAACTCAGTGAGAATATCAAATGCAATATTCGGCGGCTTTTCTCTGGACTTAGTCGAAAATATTTGGCGCTATACTTGCAGCTGAATAAGTTGACCGGCGCCTTACAAGAAGAGCCAAATTACAAGCAACATCTAAGGTCTCGAGCTGATCGCTCTAACACAGTCGAGCAAGAGTGGTGTTCAACGGAATTGCTAGACGACTACGAATTCAGAAGAGTTTTCGAGGCCTGTCTTGTCAATGGCAAGCCGGAAGCAGAGTGCATCACTCGTTTCGTTTCACCGCTTATGGTGTCTGTCCCGATTTTTTGCTAGGTGGTTATGAACCAGTTTCAGAACTAGGCAGTGGCATTTAATGGGCCAGTTTCAGTAATTTGGCGGTGGCATTTTAGGGGCCAGTTTCACTACTTAGGCAGTGGCACCTGCCCGGTGTGAGATGCCTCTATCTGAGAGTTTCGAGCTTTTCCTTTACTTTGGGTAGGCGCGGATCATTTTCTCTTGCTAGTCCAAGAAACGTTGTAAGTTCTTGTTTCGCTGCTGTTTTGTCCCCAAGTTTTTCGAATGTCGTAGCCAGCAAGTAGTGGGCATCAGGGTTATTGGGCTCAAGTGCGGCAGTCTCTTGATAGACTTCTTTGGCTTCTTCTACGTTTCCTTTCGTGAGCAATGCCGAACCCAGATTCATTTTTGCGGAAACTAGTTTGGGATCGAGCTTGATTGCTTCTCTGGCGTGTGCTATTGATTGATTCAAGTTGCCAGCTTTTGCAAAAACGTAGCTGAGCTTGTCGTGCAGTTGAGCAGAATTAGGAAACAAAAAAGCTCCTTGCTCGAGCAGGGTGATTGCATTCTCGAAGTTGCCGGCTTCAATACATTTGCCTGCTAGCGCCGATAAAATTACTTTGTCCTTTGGATTGAGCTGATAAGCGAGTTCAAGTTGTTTAATGCTTTCTTCTTCCTGCCCTGACTTCATAAGGGCTCTTGCATAATTTGCTCTGAATAGTGCGTCGTTTGGTTTTAGCTCTATGGCGCGCTTATACTTTTGAATGGCGCCGGTCCAATCGCCCTTGATAGCAAGCACCGCACCCCAGTCTCCAATTGCGTCTGCATAGGTAGGCTCGACTGTTGCTGCCGCTTCATACTCTTTCAACGCCTCGTCAAAATTTCCCTGGCTCACAAAGTTATTTGCCTTCAAATAATGAGACTCGGCTGCAACATAGTTCATAACGTTATCCGGAATCTCTTTCACTTCGCCTAAAGTTGGCGCACCCAATACAAGGTCATTGCCTTGCCATTGGCTCTTGAGCACGGGGGTTTGTTTTCGCTGCGAAGGATTACCGGTAGCAGTGTCATTCTCAGTTCTTGCCTGAGCATCGGCAAAAACCTGCTGTAGATTATTGAGACCATTGTTCGCTTTCATCGCCGCTATTAGATTATTGGAAAATGAGTTGCCCCAAGTCATCTGGTCTGGTCTGCTCGAAGACATTATTATGTAGCCTTTTCCTAGCACTACTTTATCGGTGTCAATCGCTTTACCTTTGAAAAGTGCTTTGGCCCCTGCTGTTAACTCGGCGGCACCGCTGTAAGGCGCTTCCAATATCATCACAATGCGATCTGTTTTTACCTCTTGCTTTAGGGTATCCATCAGATTTTGCATCGAGATGCAAGTTGAATAGACGTTGTCCAATGCACAGTCGTAGGCGCTCAGATAGGTGCTACCCTCAGTGGTTGGAAAACCATGGGTGCTGATGAAGACTACAACCAAGTCGTCCGGACCAGCCAAGCTGCCCAGCCAGCCTTTGCCGAGATTGTTCAAGATGTTTTGACGTGTAGCGTCGCTATTTATCAGGGTTTTGACGTGAGACTCTGGAAAGCGTCCTGCATTTGGATCCTTCAGGCAGGCAGCGAAGTTTCTTGCGGCAATATCCATTTTCGAGTCCATGCCATTGAGCCGGCTCTCTTTGAATTTTGCCGCACCTATGACCACAGCCCATTTCTGCCTAATTGGTCTATTTGTAGCTGTGGCATTCGGATTGAGATCCTGAATCTTGGTCCACTCGACTCCACTCGCAGGATTCGCCATGTTTGTATTATCTGCAGCAGACGCTGCGCTGTTGCTGTTGAGACTGACTAGACCAGCAAAGATCACCATATTGATAAATCTAGTGGACTGCAAAAATCTCATTGTTTAAACCTCAATCTGCTTCTGATCAATTATTTGTGAGCCAGTGCTACATCTACAGCCAATAGTCCAGTCGGATCATTAAATACCACCTTAACTAGGCTGTTTTTTGCGGGATTCTGCGCAAGTTTTTCATTCCCTCCAAGTTCCGGCATGATTACGGGAGTGGGATCATCCCATGATAGCTGCATCCTTGTAGGAACCAGGTCTTTGGCGCCTGTCATGTCGTTGTCCACGTAGGCTGTGAGATGGGAGGGTGGGTTGAGTTCAGCTTCGCTGGTAACACGATTCTTGGAGAACAGCAGACTAACCTTTTCGGTACCCGGTGTATTGTCGAAACTTAGCCAATCTGTGTTAGGGAGCGGATAATCGACCCCAGCTTTGATGAAATTATTGTTTGCAGTTACCTTGGACGGAAATAGCAGCGCTTTCTTACCGCTTGAGCTCTGCTTCATCATTATGTAGGCATAGCCATCGGTTTGCGGAATAACATGAAATCTAATGGCATCACCCGATTTGAAAGACATTTTGTTATTGCAGCGATAAATTTTGCCGTCCCTATAGAGTTCGATCCAGTATGAGATCGCTGGGGCTTCGCTCAAAGTGTTGTCAGTTGTTTGAGTCTGAGGTTGGGGTTTATTAACTGGTTTAACCTTTATGGCTGGTGCAAGCGCAACAGACTCAGATTGTTTTTTTTGTTCCATATCGGTATTACTTTCCGAAGCCGCAGCCACTTCCGCTGTGCTTTTGTTAATGACTGCTTTATCAAGCCACTTTACAACGTATCCGATATCATCTTTACTGAACTGACCTTCTTCAAAAATCAAGTGTTCCGCAGAGGTTGAAAGAACCAACTCTTTGTTTGGGGTGCTCAGCGAGTCGAACAACTTCCATGTCCCTGCCGGGCGAACCAGCTTGTCTTTGCAGCCTTGGATGAATAAAACCGGGCAAGTTTTAATAGCGCCTGCGCTATCAAAGTTCTTTTCCATGAATTTTTGGAAGGCAATCAACTCATTAGGACTGAGCTTGGTCCTTGCCATTGGATCGTTCGCCCACCGACTTCTTAGATCTTCTTTCTTGGTGGCTCTTCCGATCACCATTGGTCCGACATCTATAGGTTTGTCGAAACCTCCGAAAATTGCGTGCACGCCAATCTTTAGACCAGAGTCAACGTTGCTGAATCTATCACCTGCGGGCACGGAAGAAACGATGCCATCTATCAAATCAGGATTCTGCGCGGCTGCATGAATAGCAACTGCTCCACCCATTGATTCTCCCAACACAATAACAGGTAGTCCAGGATGCATACGTCTTATGTCGGACAATGCTCTTTTGATATCTTCTAGAGAACCCTCAAAATCAACTTGGGCATTGGGATTCTTCTTTGCCCAGGCTCCGAATCCCCTTACATCTATGGCGTAGGTAATTATTCCCTTTGGCGCCATAGTCTGACCAAGCTCTTCGTAGACACCTTTATGCAAACCTAGACCATGTATGCAAAAGAGAATTGCTTTGGCGGGAACTTGGTCGTCTACCCACCTTATACAAGGAATCTTATCCATGCTTGAAGCCTTGATTTTTGGCTGCGGATTGAGAGCCAGTGCCGTTGGTGCTTCAAATGATGAAAAAGACGCAGTTATTGAGACAGATACGGAAATGAGAGTGGTTAACGTTCTTTTCAGTTTCATTTTCTTACTCGACCTACCTGCCATTTATTGGGGGAGATTGCCTTGGCTTTCCATCAATACTGCTTAGCCAAGAATCACTCGGAGCATTTACGGTGGAAGGGCGCCTGCGTTGGACCTGCTTTGTATGGTTTAAGCTATTTATCCTAAATTGACTTCTAGCGCAGAAACCTAGCAGTTCCCTTGTTTTCACATGAAAGATTACCGGGTTGACCAATAATTTAGGCAGCCAACCCCTTAAATCTTAAATTATATTCCGAAGCTCTAGGTCGCGCTTGCCGGCTCTGAGTCTGTGGGCGATTCTGCATGTCCGGCGCCATTGCTCTCTGCTTCGCCAGCCTGTTCGCCTGTGCTGCTTGCGGAGTCACCGCCGTCGGCAGAACTGTCTTTCTGAGCTTCAGCCTGAGCCTGTGCTTCTTTTGCTTTTTCGTCGGCAACTTTGCTTCTGTGCTGATTTGCTTCCTGATCCATGATGACAATGTGGCCACGAAGTTCATTCATGATTTCGCGAGATTGGCTTTCATCATTATTGCCTACAGCTTCTTTCAGCTTTGCAATCAAGGAATGCGCACTGTCTTTAGTTCCTTCTGTCAGTGCTTCACCGGCTTCTCTCATTTGCTTTTCCACTGTATAGACCAGACCATCTACTTCGTTGCGTAAATCGGCCATTGCTTTGACCTTTTGGTCTTCGTCAGCGTTCGCCTGAGCTTCTTTCACTAGTTTGTCAATGTCTTCCTTGCTCAGGTTTGTGCTCGCCGTAATCGTGACCTTTTGCTCTTTACCAGAGTTCAGATCTTTCGCTGAAACCTGCACGATGCCGTTAGCATCAATGTCAAATGAAACCTCGATACGCGGTACTCCTCTAGGAGCCGGTGCAATGCCATCTAGTCTGAAGTTTCCGAGTTTTTTGTTGTCCCTAGCCATAGAGCGTTCGCCCTGGAAAATAACCACGTCTACTGCATTTTGATTGTCTTCAGCTGTAGAGCACAGTTGGGTCTTGTGGCAAGGAATAGTTGTATTTCTCTCAACTAGTTTGGCAAAGATACCGCCCTGGGTTTCGATTCCCAAAGAAAGCGGTGTCACGTCCAGAAGGACAAGATCGTGTACTTCTCCAGCCAGAACGCCAGCTTGCAGGGCGGCTCCAACAGCAACAACTTCATCTGGATTGACGCTCTGGTTTGGTTCTTTGCCTCCGGTGAGGCTCTTAACCATTTCTTTTACGGCTGGTATGCGGGTCGAGCCGCCAACCAGAACGACTTCATCAATCTGATTGTAGGAAAGTTTGGCATCGGCAAGAGCCTGCTCAATCGGCTTCTTGCAACGTTCAACAAGGTCATGGGTGAGTTCATTGAATCTAGAGCGGGTGAGTTTCATATCCAAATGCTTTGGACCAGATTCATTGGCTGTGATGAAGGGCAAAGAAATGTTTGTCTCAGTCACTGAAGAAAGTTCAATCTTTGCCTTCTCGGCGGCTTCTGTCAGTCTCTGCAGCGCCTGTGGATCCTTGCGGAGATCAATTGACTCCGCTTTCTGGAACTCTTCTGCTATCCATTGCACTAGCTTGTGGTCAAAATCATCACCACCCAAGTGAGTATCACCATTGGTCGACTTAACTTCAATTAGTCCATCTGAAACTTCCAAGATAGAAACGTCGAAGGTACCGCCACCAAGGTCGAATACGAGGATTGTTTCGTCTTTGCCTTTTTTCTCGACGCCGTAAGCTAGAGCCGCTGCAGTAGGCTCGTTGATTATGCGGAGCACTTCAAGACCAGCAATTGTGCCGGCATTTTTGGTTGATTGACGCTGCGAATCGTTAAAGTAAGCTGGAACAGTAATCACCGCTGTGGTCACTTTCTCTCCAAGATATTTCTCGGCATCTTCTTTCAATTTGCGCAGAATAATCGCTGAGATCTCTTCCGGAGTGTAGTCTTTCTCACCGATTGCTACACGGCAGCCACCATCTGGGGCTTCTTTCACTTTGTAGGAAACTATCTTCAGTTCTTCTGCTACTTCGGCGAATCTTCTACCGATAAAGCGTTTGATGGAATAGATTGTGTTTGTGGGGTTTACAACAGCCTGTCTGCGAGCCAAAAGACCGCAGAGCCGTTCGCCGGCTTTAGTAATTGCAACTACCGATGGAGTTGTCCTACCACCTTCGGTGTTTGCGATAACGGTCGGTCTGCCGCCTTCCATAACTGCTACTACCGAGTTTGTGGTACCAAGGTCGATGCCTACAGTCTTTGCCATGTTACTTTCTCTATCTCCCCGAAGGTATTGATCTCGTCCAAAGCCTAAAGTTCTGGGCACGTCTAATGTGTCCCAAGAATGAGTTGTGGCTGATTTTAACAGTTAAGGCTAGTCAAGGGTTGGGTTTGCTTGCTTACTGTTGAGTGGGGCAATGATTTTCGAAACAATTTGCGTTGTCATGAAAGTGCGCCCTCGGTTGGTAAGTTAATTCATCTGTTTGGATTTAATCTGGATTTAATCTCCGATTGGCTGTAATGCTGAAATAGTCAGAAAGAAGGATTTTTCTCGAAGCAATAACCATATCGGTATAACTCTTCTGCACCTTTTCCCAGCTAAGGCTATTTTGTTTTGCCGTTGACCCATTTGTGCTTGACAGGCTAATATCAAAACTGTCCTACCATACGAAGATATGTGAGAATTGTCATCAGTTTCAATTTCGATTAGAGATTTCGCCCTGCCGTCTCCCTTGACTGGAAGCATTGAGGCTAACTCTGGGTATGCCCAGATTTTCGGTGGCGCCGAGAAGATTGCAGCTGAAGGCAGAGACTGGCATAGCCGCCTTCAAAAACAGCGACAGAAAGAATTTGGTACTTACAAAATCGAATACAGGCTTGCCCATAAATTTGAAGGTAAGCGCTTCACTTTCAATGTATCGGGACGTGCCGATGGTTTCGTGGACGGAACTATTCCCTTAATCGAAGAAATCAAGAGCGCCATGAATCCGCTTGATCTCATCGCTCGACTGGGTGACTCCAGTCATCCGTATCGCTTGCAACTCGCCACGTACGCGTACATAGTTTATCTAGAGAGACAGGTTATTCCAGCCACGCGCTTTCTTGTGGTCGGAACTGCCGGTGAAAACCTACAAGAAATTTTGGTGAACTTTGACCTTGTTGAGTATGAAGAATGGCTCGCGCGGAGATTGGCTGAACTAGAACAGGCAGTCGAAAACGAATTGGCTAATCGCAGTCGGCGTGAGTCTCTGTCTGCTGGTATGTCCTTTCCCTTTCCAAATCCACGACCAGGACAGCGAGAGTTAATTGAGGATTTGGGTCATGACCTTGAGCATTCTCATCAGTGTTTAGTGCAGGCTCCCACTGGGCTTGGCAAAACAGCCGCCATAATTTTTCCGACTCTTAAGGAAGCCTTGGCTCGGGGACAAAGGTTGATCTATGTAACGCCTAAGAACTCGCAGCATGCCACCGCCGAAGATGCCGTCTCTCATCTTAGGAAGAATGGCACCAAAATCAAATCGCTGACTTTGAATGCCAAGGCTCGCATGTGCCTTAAGGAAGAGGTGATTTGCAATCCTAGCTATTGTCATTACGCAAGAGATTACTACGATAAAGTCGATAGAGAAAAACTGCTTGAGAAGACTGCGAAATTGGCTCAAAGAGTCAATTTGTCTGAAGAGATATTCAAGAAGTTGGGTGAGAAGTATGAGGTTTGTCCTTTTGAATTGTCTCTTGATAGCATCGAAAATGCTGATCTTGTTATCGGCGACTATAACTATGTTTTTTCGCCGAGGAATACGCTTGGTCGGTTCACTCATAGTCTTTCTAAAGACTACCAAAAGCCCAATCTGGTAATCGATGAAGCACATAATTTGCCCGGACGGGCCTGTGATTATTTCAGCAAAGGACTTTCATCGGCGCATATAGTCGAGTCCGTTGGTGATTTGAGTTCTCTCAATGTAACCGAGCAGATTAAGCTGCGCAGTCTTCTGTCTGAAACTTTGTTTGCAATTTCGAGCGTTGGAAAAGTAGCCGGCAAGAAAGAAGCAAAGGTTACTATCAGTCCGCAGCTATTCGACAAGATTAGGACTGAGCTGACTGCGCTGATGCTTGAGAGAATGAAAGGTAAAGGCAATGCAATCTCCACTCAGATGCAATCGCTAAGTCTTTCCAGTTCATCAAAAGTTTCTGGATCTTCCAACTCATCTAACGCATCCAACTCATCTAACGCATCCAACTCATCTAACGCTTCCAACTCATCTAACGCATCCAACTCATCTAACGAATCTGTCGCGTCTAACGCATCTTCTAGGTCTGCAACTGCTGCCTCTTCTGGCGCTGCTGCCACTTTTGCATCTCAGTCTGCTTCTCAGTTGCCTCTGCTGGCTGCATTGGCTCCTATAAATTCGTTGCCTCTCTTTGAAGCAATGTCGCCATTAAATTCCACGCAGCCGGAAATTCTCCCAAATTCTTCTATAAATCCAAGCCTTTCTATAAATCCAAATTCTTCGATAAATCCAAACCCTTCGATAAATTCAAACTCTTCGCCGGCAGCTTCGCTTCGCAAGATACAAGATCCGATCATTCTATTGGCTAATTATCTGAGCGACTTTCAAGAAGCTTTATCGTATGAGGGTGAGGCTTATCTGCATCTTTATACAAAAAACAGAGCTTATGGTAAGAAAGACTTTGGCGAGAGTTATGACGAGTGTTTGAAAGTTGTATGCTGCGATGCCTCCGATAGATTGAGGCTAGCGCATAAAGAATTTGCGCATGTGGTGGCATTTTCTGCCACCATCAAGCCATTTGAATATTTTGGAAAACTGTGTGGTTTTGATGAGGGCTATTCCTGCCGCGAGTATTTCAGCCCATTTCCTAAAGAGAATCGCAAAATTCTGGTAATTCCTCAGGTTTCTACTAAGTTCTCTGATCGAGAGCGGAACTATGAGAAGATTGCAGAAGCAATTCTGCGACTGACTTCGCGCAAAATTGGAAACTACTTTGTTTTCTTTCCCAGCTTCGCCTTCCTTGAGGAAGTGTATAAGCGCACCAGCAAGCTCTATGAAAACAGTGAATTTCGCTTACTGAAGCAGGAAAGCGAGATATCTAAAGCTCGCGCCAAAGAAGTTATTGAAAGTCTCAATCAGGGACTGCCGACAATTGTTTTCGCCGTGCAGGGGGGCGTTTTCGCTGAGGGGGTGGACTATCCTGGCGATATGCTCATCGGTGCTCTTATTGTCGGACCGGGTCTGCCAAACTTTAATTTCGAAAGAGAGCAGATTCGCAATTATTACGAAAAACAATATGGTCAGGGTTTCGACTATGCCTATGTCTATCCGGCTATGGCTAAGGTTATTCAAGCCGCCGGTCGTGTAATACGCTCAGGCACGGACAGAGGGCTGATTGTTTTGATGGATAAACGCTTCACCGAGGGGACCTATTTGGCGGCAATGCCTGCCGATTGGCATGGTGGCTCGGTGAATAATCTGGTGTCCAACAGTTTGGTAAAAGATATCGATTGTTTCTGGTCCTCATTTGAGAAAGACGCTTAGGGGGCTGGTCTGAAACTAAAGGAATTACCAGTCCTAATCATCGATTGTCAGACCACCGGCGCCAGTCCTCAGTATGGTCAAATTCTCGAGCTTGGCTATCAGCTTGTCAGAGGCGGTGAAATACTTGGTCCGCCTGAGAGTCACTTACTTGAACTAGATGAAGATCTACCCGAGCGTATTTCTCGGCTCACCGGCATTACAAAAGATGATATGCAGGCAGCCTTGAGCCGAAAGAAGTTGCTGAATCGCCTCAAAGCGCAACTAAAGCAGCCTGAAATCAAGTTTGCCGTTGCTCATTATGCTCAGTTTGAGAAAGGTTTTCTGGTCGATTTCTTCAAGCCTGCCAGGTTGCCCTTCGAGCTCATATGTACTTGCCAGATCGCTAAGAGACTCTTCCCTGATTTGCCTTCACGTGCTATTCGTGCCGTCTGTGGTTATCTGGGGCAGTCTATTGAGGAAGAAAAGCGCAGCGCTTCCCATGTACAAGCAACAGCTTTTATCTGGCGAGAGCTAATCGAGCGTCTGGAAAGTGAAGCCGGCATCAGTGACCTGGAGCAATTGCTGCAATTTCTCTCAGCGCCCCTACCCAAGGCTGTAAAGGAAAAGACCAGTGCCTACAACTTACCTCTTGAGCGTCTCAAGTTGAAAGAATTGCCCCCTAAGCCGGGCATTTATCGCATGATTTCCAAACAAGGTAAGGTTTTGTATGTCGGCAAAGCCACCCGGCTTAAGGACAGAGTCAAAAGTTACTTCACGGGTCGCAAAGGCAAGTCCGGCAAAATAAAAGAGTTGATTAGCCAGATTCACGACTTCCAATTTCAGGTGGTGGCAACGCCTTTAGAAGCTGCTTTGCTCGAAACCGACGAGATTAAGCGCTTAGATCCTCCATACAACAGGCAACTACGCAGTCGCTATCGTGAGCTGCGGTTTTATGATCGAGATTTTTCAGCATATAGTCTGGTTCAGTCAGAAGAGTTCTATCTAGGACCCTTCGTCTCAGATGCTCTCACTCCCTTTCTTGAGCTTGCCGATGCCTTTAGAAATGCCGCCTTTGAAGAATCAATCTTTTTCAATTTGGCCGAACTTTCAGTTATCAAAGATGGCGTGGCTTTATTTCTTGAGACCAACGGCCTAGACATTGAAAACCTTTCGCCTAGGCAATTGCTTGCTCTCGGGCTTTCCTTCTACCGTGCCCATCTCAATGCCGTGCGTGCCGAGGCTAGAGTTGCCTTGGTTAATTCTGCGGCGTCTAGAATAGATTCGCTTGCCGACCCATCTCAGAGCCTTGAAAGCATTCAAGATGGAGAAAAATTTTTAGAGCAAGAAAATCTAGAGCAAGAAGACCTCTCAAAAGATTTAGAAGATGAAGATTTAGAAGAGGAAGTGATGGATGCCGAGCAGATTGCTGAGATGATCGAGGGCATGTTGACTGGGTGCGCCAGGCTTTATAGACAGAGCAAGCTGTTGAGTCGGCTTTTGAACAGCCAAATCTATTTCAATGAAAATGGTCAAGATCGGTTAATAAAGATTAGCCAGGGAGAGACCCTGGTGGAGGCGGCATCGCTCAAGCTGCCTCCAGGAAAAGTCTTGCTAGAAGTCCCCGATTCTCAATTGCTTAAGGGGGCTAATCCTTGGAGTGGTCTGGATATCTCAGATTTCGATCGGCTAAGGGTTCTTTGTACCGAACTGAATCGTATTTCGGGCATTGGCGCCAGCTTGGGTCCCTTTTATTAAGTAAGCGTTTCGCCTGGCTGTCATTGAGCGACTAAACGACCAGAGCTATTACCTGCTTTTTACTAACACTTCATTACTTTGGTTTGGACTGAACTGACCGGGTGGTAGAACAGATAATAGGTGTTAGAAGAATTGTGGGGGTAGTTATGAAGAAGGTTATAAAATCATCCGCGCTTCTTCTCATTGCGCAAAGTTGTCTTTCTTTCATGCCGGGTCCCTTTTTTGGACCTGCCGCCCAAGCTCAAGTAGCCGGCGGCAATCAGGCAATTTATAACGATGAAAAAGACTTGATAAGAATGGACCAGTCAATGATTCAGGAATATCAGTCTGAAGAGCAGGCGGCAAAGTCTGAGCTCGCCCAGCAGGAAAATAAAAATCAGACGTATAGGCTCTATGCCGAGAAGCGGATTCAAGACCTGGAAAAAGCTAAGAAAGCCGGTACCCCGGTCAAAACCGGCAATTCTGATAAAGAACTGCAGGTCTTGGAGTCTTGGCTTAAGCGAGACGATGCCTACCGAGCCAAGCAGCAGGCTTATATAGCTCAACTAGACCAGGCTATTGCCAATTTGAGACAAGGGCAGACCGCCACAGTGGCCAACTTGGGCAACGACATAAATTCGATGCGTGAGTCTCTGCAAGATGCCCGTGATCAGCAGCGTTTCAATAATCAAATGACCATGAATATGTATAACGAACTGAAGAGTGAAATGGGTGCAGCCGCCTGGGGGGACTGCCCAAGAGACGGCACCTACAACTCGGTGGGCGGCTATGGTTTTATGGGTGGCTATGGCTACAGCCCTATGGGCGGACGCCGTTGGCTGGGTGGAGGCGGAGGCTGGTAAAGTTAATCTGAATTTTCTGAGCTGGAATCCTAAACTCTTTTCTTTGCCTGAGGACTGTCTTGACCGACGAAAAGCGCAAATCAGATGAGGAAGATGTCGCCACCGGCACCGCCAGCGGTTACCAGTACAATTTCGACACTTCCTTGCCTCTGGACTATGAATTTGGTCTGCCTGATTGGTTCAAGCAGACCGAGTCAAAATCCGACTTTGAGAAAGATACAATTGAGTCGGTGCTCGCTGTTGCTGAAGTCGAACATCAGCGCAGTGAGCCCTATTGGATTGAAAAAAATAGTCTCAGCGACCGGGACATTCGCACTTCTCCTCGCCAAAGAGAGCTTGTGGCATTACGCCTGATTGAAGATAAGCGTTTCTCAAGCATAGTGATTCGTTACGATACTATGGCGGCTCTAGAGTTGGAGTCGTCGCTTTCGCGAGTCTTTTCTCTGGTCGACCTCGACTTCAACTCTTTGGTCGATCTTGATGAAATGAACAAGGTGCTCGAACTTGAAGATTTAAGCGCCTCAGAAAAAGAGCTGGTTCGGTCGGTCTTACAAGTCACTGAAACTGTCTTGAATGAGCGGCTTGTCCAGGGGCTTGTCTCTAAAGATGCTCTGGCGGCTCTGAGTTTTGAAGACTTTCGTTTGGCTTTATACAGCACCAGGCGCGAGCCTGCCGACCACGGTACCAGACCCGAAGAGTCCAGCGCTGCTACAAACCATATTGATTTGAACGTACTAGACAACAGCGCCTCTAGTCCAATCAGTCCAGTTAATCTAGATATTGCCGCTGGCCCGAATACTGCCCAGCCTGTTTCTCCTGAGGCTCGAACCCAAGAGCCTCCCCAAGCTCTTTCACAATCTCAATTACAAGTCCCTGTAGAGGCTCAGACCAAAGAACCTCCAGAAGCGCCCTTTAGTCAACTGCAAGCTCCCCCGCACACTCCGCCGCTTTCATATTTCAAAACGCCCTCACCCAAGCGGCTGCTTTACGCCAATCTCGATCTGCCGCTCACCTCTATCAATGCAGATGCGGTAAAGCTATCGCCCGTCGGTGATTCTTATTTCGCCGCCGCTGTATGCTCTTTGGCTCGTCTTAATCCTCGCGCTATTTTGCGCATGATTCGCATTAATCTTGATGGTTCCTATTCAATTTGTTTTCCCGGCTCAAGACGCCCTCCTTTTGATGTCATGCCCCCTCGCCCGGAAGAGCTGAATTGTTATGGGATGACTGATAAATTTGGCTTTTGGTACCCTCTGCTCGAGAAAGCATACGGAATTTATGTAGCTAAGATAAGCCCTCTCAATAGCGTGCTTAGTACTGCCGGTAGCGGCAAGCCTCGTTCTCTTGTCGCTCGCCGAGCCTGTCAGGCAATTGAGACGTTAGCGATGTCATCCAGTTCTTATTTTGTGGTGGCTGATTTTGAGCCGGCTGCTCTCTTTGAAAAGCTTTTGACTCTAAACAGTGAGAATTTGGTTGTTCTAGCCGTCACACATGACGATACCGGTAAAGGCCCGCCTCCCAGACCCTATCCAGTTTTGTCGGTGCAGCCGCATCGAGGCATTGTTGAAATCAATAGTATCTACGAACAAGTGGCTGGTCTGGATCTTGAATTGACGGCAGAAGCCTTTGCAAAAGCCTTTCGCCTGCTTTTCTTTGAAGCGCCGCAGTCTGGCAAAGCCGAGTCACCAAACGCCAAGAAAACACAGAATTCCCAGAATTCAAATATTGGTGGCGTCCATACCAATCCATGGCGCAAATTTTGACCTTGAAAATAATGACAGGACCATGCCGAAAAGATGTCCAATTAGCTTTTGAAGTTGCCAAACTCTTCGATAAGACTTTTCATGGCTTCTTTTATCTCTTTTCCTTCGGTCAATTCTCTGATTTTTTCGTCTTGGCCAAAAGCTTTCAGTGCTTCGCCGGCCTTGACTCGCACTCTCTGGTTAGGATGAGATTTATAGACAAGATAAAGAGGTGCTATGGAAATTGTTTTTTTCTCTTTAGCAAGCTGGTCTATCGAAATAGAGGCGGCTTCAAAGTCCTCGCTTTTGAGACCATTGATCACAGCTTGAAACAGCATTTTGTCTATGGCACCGAATACACCGCGGGTAGCCGTGCCGACCGAATGCAAAAGCCCTGCCAATTGATTTTCAAAGTCGTTCAAGCTCAAGAAAATTCTCCAATTCCAAACAAAAGTGCTTTCTCTAGGTTATGCCAGTTTACCGGCATAGCGAAACAGGGTGACTGGCGCCGCCAGAGGCGAGATTTCTTCTCAGCCGCTGACTTTGCCGCTTCTTCTTTGAGTTCTTCTTTGGCTTTTTCTTTTCCAATTTCTTTTCTACTTTCTCTTTTTGCCTCTCTTCTTACTGCTTTTTTGATGCCTTCTCCGGCAGTGGCTTCTTATGACCACTATCTCTATGGTGAAAGAGAGCCCATTTCCGTCTGGAATGAAGATCGCAGCGACTGGGGTGAAGGTACGATCAAAGAAAGCGAAATGCTGCATGTTTATGTCGATGCGCTCACCATGCTCTATCTTGCTCCAAGCGACAAGAGTGTTTCCAACAGTAGTCTTTCTAACACGAGTATTTATAGAAAGAGTCTATCTAAGCTGCAATCTGAGCTAGAAATCTATCTGCCTGATAATAAGTCACTCAAAGAAGACTTGTATTTAAATCAGCTGCAGTTTGTCGGCGCCACTAAGGTCAATATACTGAAAGCTTATCTAAAGCTCTTTACTTGGCAGGAAGAATTGGCTAAGAGCAGACCGCTCGACCGGGAAGTGCTTTTCCTGCGTCGCTTGCTTTCTTTGATAGCAGTCGGCAAAGTCAAGCAAGCTGGTTATCTTGCCTCGGCCCTAGACGAGGTCGGTAAATCAAATAAGGCCTTTTTTACTCTTCATCCACTAACAGAGAGGCTTGTGGCTAGACTTAAGGCAGGCACTGTCGCTTCCAATCAGCCAGAGTCAAATCTAGAACATAAGCCAGAGCATACGCCAGAACAGAAGCCAGATCTAGAGACAGATCTGGTCGATTTAAAATCTTATGACAAGAGCATTCTGGGCGCGCTTGCCTATCTAGATAGCGGTGATGATGGAGCAAAACTTGTTCAAGCTCTGACGCTCTACGAAGATACCTATCCAGATAGACATTTTTACGCCCTTGCTTGTTTGCAGAAGCTGATCAGAATGACTGTCGAAGAGCCAGAGATGCGCTCACAGTATCTAGAGAAAGCCTTTAATTCGCTCCATTTTAGCGACAAGTGGTTGCGACCCGTTACAGACGAATTGAAGGGGCTGTTCCTAGAAGAACAGTGGCGAGAGCTGCATTCTCTCACCCTTCCAGAGTGTGAAAACGAAGTTAAGGGAAATTTCTCCAAGTTTGAAACGAGACAATTTTGTCAGACCGACTTAGAGCAAGGAAAAGACTACCTGCCAAAAGTATTGACTGAACAAGAAAAGATAAAACTAGGGCTAGTCTTGCATAGACTGGCATCTATCGCCTATATCGACAAAATAGACGGTCGCGCTGAAGAGTCTGGTCGTCTATATCGACTTTGCTTTCTTCTTGCCGATCGTTATCTTGGTGATAATTGCTCAATTCAAACCATGCTTCTCTATGATCTGGCAGAAAATTCCATGTGGAGCGAGCACTTCGATGAGGCAAGCTTCTACTTTAGTCATTGTCTAGGCTTGCGGCGGCGGGCAAACCCTGAGCCGGATAGCAGTATTGTTTATGATACCGATGAAGTTTTGGGCCGCACTTATATTGCTGCTTGGACTACAGCGGATGCCCGGGCTCATTATCTGCGCACTGTGGAAAGTTTAAGCGGTGCAAAAGTAAATTTGGATGAGCACAATGAGGTCGATGAAAAGAGTCTTTCTTTGGCTTTTGCTTTACTTAAGGCTAAATATAAAGAAAGCGGCGAGACGCGCAAAAGGTTGATTCTCAACGCTCTGCAAGGTCTTGCCGATGCTTGTGTCAATGGCAAATACTATGACACAGCCTTAGCTGTCGACCAGTTCATGTTAGATCTCAGACTAAATCTTTGCGACAAAGTCGAAGAAAGTCAAATTCAGGCTTTGTATTGGCAAATGGCTTGGGGTCAGCAAAATGCTATGCACCATGAGGCTGCTGCCCATTACTATTCAAAGATGATTGAACGTTATCCTGAAGACCCTGCTAATGTGCAGGCTATGTGGTATCAGTCTCGAGCTATGTGCCATGATTTGAGCGGTCGTTTTGCCCAGGCTGAAAGTGACTTTAGACAAGCATTGAAGTATTTTAGACTGGCCTATAAGAGTGAAAAGGTCGCCACCACTCGCGATACCTATCTTTGGTCAATCTGGGATATCAAATACAATCTCAGTACCCGCAATCTTTTGCGTACTCCCCACTATAACGACCATGTCTATTCTTGCTTCTTCAAAAAGGAAAGATTGCCGCTGCGAGTCTTTCTGCCTGACAATCGTCGCAACGGTTTTGGCGGCAAACTGCGCAGCATGATGTTGCAGGCTGTTTCAGAATGGACCGACTTTGCTGATTCGCCCATCAAAGTTGTTTATGTAGATAAGGCCGAAGAGGCTGATATCTTTGTGGAAAGAGTGACTACCTATACTGATATACCATACGGCTCAGCCGGACGCAGCAGTGCGGTCTATGGCAAGAAAAAGGGTGAAGATACAAGAGAGTTGAAGAAGATTCATATTCGGGTCTTCTGTCAAAGTTATGACGGTTCGGACAAAGAACTGTCAAACTATGCCCGAATTCATCTTTACACCCTTTTTATCCATGAATTTGGGCATGGTTTAGGTTTGCCCCATTCACCCAACGGATTGGACGTAATGTACTGGAAAGCCTGTGCACTTAAGCCTTCTGAAAGGGACAAAGAGACAATTCGCAGTATATACAGCACCGATGCATTGTAAAGAGTTAATTTATTAGCAAGCCGCTGCTATTAAACTAAATCTGGTTAGAACCTAGGGGAAGAATATGCAATCGGCAAAAGGCGCTAATAGCAAGAACGATACAAATGGTAGCTCTTCCAATCATCCCAATGTAATTGATCGCAATCAGGCCATCGTCTGGGCCCGTTATTTGATCGATTCGAGCGATTTTCTACTTTTCGGTACCAAGGTGACTTATATTCATCCAGACCGGGCTGGCGATGGTCTAGACCAACCTATGCTCGTTTCTTTGGCGGTGCTTACCCCCGATGGCAAAACTCTTTTTGAGTCACTAGTCAAGCCAGAAGAAATAGTGCCTAATCAGATTGTTGCTCAACACGGTCTTGACCAAGCCATAGTTTTCAATGCCAGACCCTTTAGCGACGTTGCCCATGCTCTTTCCCGGCTTATTGATGGAAAGCAGCTATTGGTCTGGGACATGTCGGCTGTGCAGGTTCTCTTTGATGAACTTTGCGTCAAATATGGACAGCCACCCTTTGTCTTTACCGGTCACAGCCTGAAAGATCAGTATGCACGCTTTGTCGGTGAAATTGATGCCGGCGGCGCCAACTATAAGCTGCAGCCCCTTAAGAGCAAAGGGATCTCAGCTGTGGCACAGTGCCGTGGTTTGATTGACACTCTTTATAAAATGGCTTCCTCCAGTCAGAAAACAAACACGGCTGAAACAGGCAATCTGGGCTGGACCGGCCAGTTTTACAAACCTAAGCTTTCAACTGCAGATAAGATCAAAGACCTACTGGGTCTCTAGAAGTTCCAGAAAGTCTTTCATAAAAGCAGGGTGCGCCGGCCAGGCTGGGGCACTGACTAGGTTTTGACAGACATGGCTATTGTCGAAACCGACACTGACTTCGACAAAAGTGCCTCCAGCACTTTCTATTTCAGGTTTGACTGTCGGATAAGCCGTGGCCGAATAGCCGTCCAATACTTTCGCCGCGGTGAGAATCTGCAAACCGTGGCAAATAGCAGCCACTGGCTTCTTGTGCTGAAAGAAATGCTTGACCATGGTTAAAACTTTTGGGTCGAGCCTGAGAAATTCGGGTGCCCGCCCACCTGGCAGAACCAGGGCATCCATTTTATCCAGGTCTATTTTTTCAAAATCGGCAGTAAGCATAAAGTCGTGCCCCCGCTTTTCTGTATAGGTTTGATCACCCTCAAAATCATGTATGGCAGTCTTTACTTTCTCTTTGCTGCGTTTTCCGGGCGATACAGCCTTTACCTTGTGTCCGTGCATGAGCAAAATCTGGTAGGGCACCATCACCTCCAGATCTTCGACAAAATCGCCGACTATCATCAGAATTTCTTTTGAACCGGACAATCTGGGCATAATATCCTCATGAAAAAGGTGGAAACAGCAATAATTATAGGTGGTGGAATTGCCGGTTTGACTACGGCCACTGCCTTAAGCCGTCAAGGCATAGCCTGTCGGGTTTTTGAGAGCAGCGATTGCCTCAGAGAAGTAGGCGCCGGTCTAACCCTTTGGTCAAACGGTATGTATGCCCTGCAAGAACTGGGTCTTAGCCAGACGGTGCAGTCAAGAGGACGTGTGGTTGAGAGTTTTCGCTTTCTCGATAGCAGTGGTACCGTACTTGGTGCGGTCGACTTGGCGCGTCTAGAGAAACTAGTAGGCTGTAAGTCTTGGACTATACACCGCCGCCGTCTTATTGAGGCCCTTCGCGAGGGGGTGGATGAAAAATGCCAAGTGAAGCTGAAGCATAAATTTTTGCGTTATAAGCAGTCAAACGGCATTGTCAGCGCCTATTTCGAAAATGGAGCCGTTTATGAAGCCGATCTGCTTATCGGTGCTGATGGTTTTAATTCTAATGTGCGCAAGCAAATGCTTGTAGATCAGAGCAAGCGTTATAGCGGTTATACCTGCTTTCGCGCCGTGACGCCTCTCAGCCCCAGTCGCATACCGAGGGGGGCAGTCTGGCATACCAATGGCGATGGTGCACAATTTGGTTTGCTGCATACCCATGACGGCGAGATGGCTTGGTACGCCACTGCCAATATGCCTGCCGGGGTTGTGGAAGACGGCAGAGAAAGAAAACGCTATTTGCTGGCTCGATTTAGGGGCTATCATGCCCTGGTTGGTGAACTTCTCGATGCCACCGATGCCGATACTATACTAAAAAATGATATCTATGACCGCGAGCCTGTCTATGACTGGACCGATAACCATGTCCTCATCTTGGGCGATGCCGCCCATCCCACCACTCCCAATTTAGGTCAGGGCGCCTGTATGGCTATAGAAGACGCGGTTGTGCTCGGACGGCTACTTAAGCCTGGTTTTGGCGTTGAGCTGTCGGCTTTGCTCGAGCGCTTTTGCCTAAGAAGAATGAGGCGGACCTCTTTTGTGACTAGAAGTTCAAGACGAGCCGGCAGCTTTAATCAAAGTGAAAATCCCCTTTGGATGAAGTATCGAGATAGCCTCACCCGTGCAGTGATGAAGGGCGGCAGCATGCCCACCATCGACAAAATCATGGGACACAAGATTTGATTTTATGAGGCAACTGCATCTAATCAAGCTCTTATTCTTAGTTTGTCTTTGGCTTTCTGCCTCTATTTCTTCACTAGCCAAGTCTGATGTGATCCCTACTGTTATTGCCGACAGCGACGCAAAAAAGCTCTTCCCTCCTTGCCGACTCTTAACACGCAGAGATCTTGAGTCAGAGAAAGGCATCTATCTATCTGGGTCCAATCGAGCCGGGTTTAGACTAAAATTGGCCGATGATCTATTGGTTTTTAGAGATGATGCTTCTCCGCTGGCCTGTTTAGGCGCAGACTGTTTCGACTTTTATAGTCTTGTCGCTGATTTCAATAAAGACGGCAAGAATGACTTGCTTTTGGTATCTACTCTAGCTGAAAATTCACCGGAGCCACGTCTCAGGTTGCAAGTTTTGTTGAGTAATAAAGATAAGTACGCTCTTGTCGATCGCAAAAGCTTTGGACCGTTAGATAAAGACTACCGTTGCCTCTCTCTTTTGCGATTAGACTCTTGTCCGGCTGTTTTGGTCAGTGAAGATATCGAGACTTTCAAGGTTGGGAAAAAGACTAAGTCTTATGTCGTCGCCGAGTTAATCAGGCTCGACAGGCAAAAGCCTGTCAACCTAAAAGAGTATCGAGGGCTCAAGACTCCGCTTTTGATTGGCTACGGTGCTGGAAAGAGAAAAATTTTCTCGGCTGAGAAACTAAAGCTCTTTGTCGATCGAAACAACTCTGAAAGGTCTAAACTAAAGGCTCTTGAGAAGGACGGCAATGGTTTAATTGCGGCAATTTCTTTTACAAGTGGACGCTTAGCAGTCAAGAAACTGGACAAGTTTTCACTGCCGCCCCAGGTCTTGGCCGATAAGATCTATAGTCTAGATACACTAGCAGTGGTGCCTATTTTGGAAAAGGCTAAAGAAACTGGGCAAGAGCTAATTCTAGAGTATAGTCAAACAGGACGTTTGGAAAAGATTATTCTTCCCACTTATATTCGGTGATACCCTTTTGGCTTCGCACCGCTTGTCCATGAGCCGCCGCTTTAGGGCGATTCTGATATTGTCCAGAGCTTGGAGCCGAGGCATAAGAAGGGTCGATTTCACTAAGCGGCACGTCATTGCTGTGACTAATTGGTTTCACTGCTTCATGCGGTTTGTCTAAGTCGTTATATCGAGAAGTCAAAAGCTCACCTTCCGGTGTCTTGACCGCCTGGTAAAAGCGCTCATTGAAATTGCGGAAAACTCTAGCCATGACTGTACCGCCGGTGACATTGCGGCCCAGGTCTTTCTTTTCGTCGCCGCCACCCCAGACG